>WNGB01000215.1_pt1 | contig 85118 bp, 71 predicted proteins | sample 5400681 | NCBI WGS metagenome assembly WNGB01 (sample SAMN13153367, study PRJNA577476) | soil metagenome | isolation source: 115 cm soil or saprolite under grassland replicate 2 | place: USA:California | collected 2016-06-15 | reverse complement strand
GCGGAACACCCGCTGGTAACGAGTACCGCCGTTCAGGACCTTGCTGATGTCCCACCCCTGGACCAGTCCACCCGAATTGGCGAAGTAGACCACGCCGTCCCGGAAGGCCACCGAGCCCTCGATGGAGACGTTGTGGTCGCCGAGGTCGGCCAGGAGCTGGTCGTCGAACCCCGGAATGAGCGCCACGATCTTCGGCCTGACCTGCACGAGCCCGCTTTTGTCGTAGTGGCGGTGCAGCCGCACCACGTAGAACCAGGAGTTCTCCCCGCCCTCCAGCAGGTAGTCACCGATGACGAGCGCCGCGCCGTCCCAGTCGTTGTTCCACAACCCGCCTTGCACGGTGGTGTTCGCGTCGATCGTCCAGAGCACGGTCGGCACCGGGCGGTCGAGGGCCACGATCCGGAACAGGTTGTCGCGCGACCCCGCGTAGTAGAGGGGATAGCCGTCCGGGTCGCTGGTGGCCGAGCCCTTGGCGAGGTCGCCCGTGCCGAGATCGGGGCGGGTCGGCTGGCCGGTCTTGCCGTTGAGGAAGTGGTAGTGCCCGTCATACGCGCCGATCCGGATCTCGATCTTCCCCTTCTTCCCGACGATCACGTTCGGCTGCCCGGTCCAGCCCGTCCCGCACCACAGCCGCTTCCCCTCCTGATCGCTCGACTGCCCGCACAGCCCGCCGGTCGCCGGGTAGCGCCACAGGACGGTCGGTCTTTTCGGCACCGGTCCCTCGCCGTAGAAGGAACGGCTGGCATTGCCCCGGAAGGTGGTGAGCCCGGGGAACGCGGTGTTGATCGGCCCGTTCGTCGAGGGTGCCGCCGGCTGAGTCGGGGTCGGGGCGATGGCCGGCGCGCCCGTGGGCGAAGGTTGGGAGCTGGGTCGGACCGGGTGAGCCACCGCCTGCCGCCTGACCCGAACGAACAGCGGATCGATGAGCCCGGTGCGCCAGACCACGGCGCCCGTGGCGATCAGGACGACGACCGTGATCAGCCCCGCCCCACGCAGGCCGATGGAAGGACGCCGGCGATGGCGTGGGCGATGCCTCAGAGACCGAGGGCGGGGCGGCGCCTCGAGGAGCCGACTCACCGGTCCCCCGATCGGGATCGGGGCGCAATCATGTTCGGCCGAATCGTACGGGCCACCGCCGACCAAGGGAAGGAGGTCGGAGCCGGGCCCATTTGGCGGTCCACCCGACCGAGGGAAGAATCGTGGCATGCGTATCGAGCTCGTAAGAGGCGACATCACCGATCAGAGGGTCGACGCCATCGTGAACGCGGCGAACTCCTCGCTCCTGGGCGGTGGCGGGGTGGACGGGGCCATCCACCGAAGAGGTGGCCCCGACATCCTGGCCGAGTGCAAGCGAGTCCGCGCCGAACGGTGGCCCGAAGGCCTTCCCACCGGTCGGGCCACGGCCACCGCCGCCGGCCGGCTCCCCGCGAAGTGGGTGATCCACACCGTTGGCCCGGTCCATTCGAAGAGCGAGGACCGATCGCACCTCCTGGCGAGCTGCCACCTCGAGGCTCTCAAGGCAGCCGACGAGCTGGGCGCCAAGACGGTCGCCTTCCCCGCCATCTCCACCGGCGTCTACGGCTACCCGATCGAGCTAGCCGCGCCGGTCGCTATCAACGCCGTGAAGGCAGCCGACACCCGGGTCGAGGAGGTCCGGTTCGTGCTGTTCGACGACGAGGCCTATCGAGCGTTCGAACGAGCCCTCGCCGACGGTTAGAAGAGGGGCTTGCCCTTCGGCGCGGACTCCAGGAACTTCGTCAGGGCATCCACTGTCTGGGCCGTCGCTTCGAACTGCGGGACGTGCCCGATGTCCGGCAACACCACGAACTGCGAGCTCAGGATGCTCTGGGCGAGCCGAACCCCCAGCCGAGGTGAGACCAGACGGTCCCGCTCGCCAAATAGGACCAGCGTTGGCTGCTTGATCTTTCGGAGAGCGCCGTAGAACGGCTCGGGCCGCTCGGTCACGATGTGCCGGAGCGTGGAGAAGAACGCCATCCGAGCCTTGGGATCGCGATAGATCCGGATGAACTCGCCGGCCGCCGCGGTGTAGGCGGAAGAGGGCAGCCGGTCCGGTTCGGCGAACAGCCGGCGGATCACCACCTGCATCCATCGCTCTCGGAGGGGGAAGGGGATGGCCCCGACCCTGGCCGGGAAGACCCGAGTGAAGCCCATCAGATAGCGCCACCGGAACCCCGGGACCGACGGGCCGAGCACCGCGAGGGCCGCCACCCGGTCCGGCGAGCGAATAGTGAGCTCAAGGGCGATGCGTCCGCCCAGCGAGTTCCCGATGACCACGGCGCTTTCCACGCCCAGCTCGAGAAGGAGGTGGCGAAGGACGCGAACGTAGAACCGGGGCGAGTACTCCGCCCGTGGCTTGTCGGACGCGCCGTGCCCGGGGAGGTCCGGGACGATCAGGCGGTGCCGCTCGGACAGTGGCCCGAGGAGCGGGAGCCAGGTGATCTTCGTCCCCCCCAGCCCGTGCAGGAGCAACACGGGGTCACCCCGGCCGAGCACGTAGGAGGAGAGGCGGAGCCCGTTCGCCCTGACCTCCAGCTGGTCGAGGTCGGCCGGGCCCCGAACCCGACGATACGGTCGAAACAGCGTCTGGAGCCGCACGGCGAGGTCGAGGTTGCCGGTGGACCGAAGGCGGCGCTCCAGGAACGCCTGCCCTCCGGTGATCTGCCCCTCGTCGATGGCGAGCCATGTCCGGGGGTCGGTGGCGACGACGGCCTGGGGCGCGGCCGGGGAACCCTCTCGTACCGTGCACGCCCCGTCGGCCACGGCGATGGCGAACCGCTGGCTCCCCACCCGAAGCTCCCATTCGGCGGACAGGCCGTCACAGGACTCGTGCCGGAACCGCCTGGGCAGGCCGCGTACCCGCGCCCGAACCACCTCCGGGCTGGGCGCGGCCCGGCCTGCTTGGGTCGCCATCGACTCAGAATCTACCGCGAGGGCGAGCTGTCACACGAGCCGGTCCGTAATATTGAGGTTGGCTCGCTCACCGAATACCCTTGCCGCGCTCCCTACGAGAGACGGAATCGGGGCATGTCCATGAAGAATCCGGTCGGACAGAGGAACCTGGTCCTGATCCTGGCCCGCGACCTCGCGGACAAGCTGGCCTCTGCGGCGCTCATCGTGGACCGCGAGGGCACGCTCGTCTACTTCAACGAGCGGTGCGCGGAGATCCTGGACGTCACGTTCGCCGAGGTGGGGCCGGTGTCGTTGGATGTGTTCAGCAAGGATTTCTTCCCGACCGATCTCCATGGCCGGCCCATCGCGCCCGAGGAGGTTCCCCTGGCGTCGGCGCTGCGTCACGAGAATCCGGTCCACCGGACCATGCGGATCCAGAGCGCCCAGGGGAAGCCTTGCGACATCGCCGTCACCGCCCTCCCCCTGTTCGCCCACGCCGACGAGTGCGTCGGAGCCATGGCGCTCTTCTGGGAGCACGAAGAGACAAGCGGAGGGCCAGCGTAGTGCGGGCGAAGATCTGGGGGTGCCGCGGCTCCCTCGCCGCGCCCGGGCCCGAGACGGTTCGGTACGGGGGCAATACGTCCTGCGTGGAGGTTCGCCCGGCCGACGACCGACTGCTGGTGATCGACGCCGGGACGGGGATCCGGAACCTCGGCCTGGCGCTGGGTCGCGACTACCCGGCTCGCATCGACATCCTGTTGACGCACCTCCACCTGGATCACATCGAAGGGCTCGGCTTCTTCGGGCCGGTCTGGGATCGGAACTGCGAGGTGCACATGTGGGGGCCCGCCTCCCCGGGCCACTCGCTCAGAGACCGGGTGGCCACCTACTTCTCCCCGCCGCTCTTCCCGGTGCACATCGACGAGATCCCCGCCCACATGATCTTCCACGACGTTCCGGAGACCGAATGGGAGCTGGGCCCCGCTCGCATCCGTGGCGAGCTGGTGAAGCACCCGGGGCCGACCCTCGGATATCGCGTCGAGGACGGAGGGAGGGTGCTCACCTACATCTCGGACCACGAGCCCGCACTCGGGATCGACCTGGAAACCGCGGCCCCCGACTGGATCTCGGGTTACGCGATCGCCGAGCGAGCCGATGTGCTGCTGCACGACGCGCAGTACACCGAGGAGGAGTATCCGCACCGGGTGGGGTGGGGACACTCCAGCATCGCCCACACCGTCACGTTCGGGCTCATCGCCAAGGTGCAGCGACTCCTGATGTTCCACCACGACCCGTTGCACTCGGATGCCCAGCTCGAGGCCATGTTGGTCCGCGCCCGCGAGCTGTGGGATCAGGACCGCGACGGCCTGGCGATCTCCTTCGAAGGCATGGAGATCGACATCAGCTGAGCCGGTTAGCTCCCGATCAGCTGGGACCGAGTCGACTGGAGCTCGATGCTGACGCTGCCCGTGACGTCGATCTTGCCGCCGGGCGGCTGGTCGCGCGGGTCGATGTGCGTGAGCCGCAGGACGAACACGAACTGGCCGGCGGTCGTGCTCCTGACGAGGGAATTGCTCGCGGTGTCGAGCCACGCCGTCTGACTGAACGCCATATGGCCCTTCAGCCAGTAGGTGGGATTCGTCCCCGTTCTGACGTTCGAGGTCGGCTGCCCGGTCCACACAAGCGCCTTCCTCGTGTCGAGTGAGACGTCGATGGGAAGGTCGGCGGTCGTATAGATCACGGCCGTGTTGAAGCCGTTGACTTCGGCGTACCGGAGGAGCTTGCTCGTCGTCTGGTAGTGGATGACGCCCGTCCCCATCGGGTTGGTCTGATCGAACGCGGTAGTCCAGCTCTCGCCCACGGCCACAGGATGGTCGGGCAGCAGCGGGGTGACCTGGTCGCTCCCCGGCATCCCAGGCCCCGAGTTGTCCTTGCCAGACGTGGTGCCGAACCCGACCTGGGCAAGGATGTGACCATCCGGAGCGATCCGGAGGTGAAATGTCTGGGCAACTGGGGACGACTTCTTCCCGTTCGAGATCTCGGTCACTTTGGGAGCCTTGGCAGTGATCGTGGCGACGCCTGATGGATCGACCGAGTCCACCTGCCAGTTCATGGTCCCGGTCAAATTGTCGTCGATGGGGATGGAGGCTCCCCCCACCTTCCCCGTGCCCATGATCGACATGGCAAAGCGATACCTGGCGGTCTGACCCTTCGTCAGCGAGAAGGCCAGAGAATTCTTCTCGGAGCCAGCCTTTCCTGGCCCGACGAAGCGGTAGGCGGCGACGGCGACCAGGACCAGGACCAACGCGCCCGCACCCACGGCAATGACTCGCTTGCCTTGCGGAAGCCGCGGGAGGGACGGTCCCCCACGGCCCTTCTTGGCGCCGGCGGACCATGCATCGGCCAGCGGCATGCTTGGCGGCGGCAGGGTCGAGACGGGCGGCGGAGGAGGGGTTCCTGGCTGACCTTCGCGCGGCGGGAAGGATTGCATGGGCATGGCCTGTCTCGGCAGGAGCGACCCGTCGCTTGAGACCACAGAGTCCACGGAGGGGCTGGACGGGTTGCGCACGTCCCACGAGGCCATGAGATGGACGTCGACCGACTACCGCTGGCGGAGACCGCTCGTTTAGTGTTTCATGCCCCGATCGAGTCCTCCGGAGGGATCGTGCGCTCGTTCAGTGCACCCGGCGCCGTCGTACTCGCTTTCGCTCTTCTGGTCGCCACCGGCCCGCCCGCAGGAGCGACAAGCTCCCAGCAGCGAGCTGGGCGGTCGCTGGTCGGACCTCATAACGTGAACGTGAGCCGGCTCACCAGTAACCAGGCTGAGACCTCGGTCGCCATCAACCCGACCGATCCAGCGAACATCGTGGTGACCTCGAACCTGGCTACCTTCCGGGGGCTGTTCGAGGCCTACAGCACCGACGGCGGGGCCACGTGGAAGACCCAGTTCATCGCCGACGGAGACGACCTCGGCTTGGCGTGCTGTGACTCGAGCTTGGCCTTCGACTCCTACGGGAACCTGTTCCTGACCTACTTGCTCCTCACCGGCTTCGACCTGCCGATTGCGCTGTCCACTGATGGAGGCCAGCGCTTCCACGTGATCGACACGATCCTCCCCAAGGGCGGGGCGAAAGGGTCCCTTCCCGGGAGGTCGCGGGTCAGCTTCCCCGACCAACCGACTATCGCCACAGGGCCGGCGAGCGTGTGGGTCACCTACACGGGAGGACCGAGGATCCAGGCGGCCGGCGCTGAGGTGAGGGGATTCGGGCAGGTCGGTCGCTTCACGGAGCCCGAGTTGGCGGTTGGATCCAACCAGGGGCATTTCGGCGACATCGCCGTCGGTCCCGACGGGCAGGTGCTCGTCGTCTACCAGGATGCCTCGGGCGAGGGACCCGGCAAGATCTACACGGACCGCGACCCCGACGGCCTGGGCCCGGCCGGATTCGATCGAGCACGCTTCGTGACCGCCACGAACGTCGGCGACTACGACGTCATACCGGCAGCCGCCGAAGTCACGGTCGACGCGGAGACGGGCCTGGCTTGGGACCGCACCGCGGGCCCACACCGGGGCCGCGCCTACCTCTTGTGGACCCAGGAGAGGCCCGACGAGAGCAACGACCTCGACGTACTGGTCCAGTTCTCCGACGACGAAGGGTTGAACTGGAGCCCGTCAGTTCGCGTCAACGACGACGCCGGCACGAATAGCCAGTTCAACCCGAAAATCGCTCTCGATCAGACCACCGGGAACGTGGCCGTCTCCTGGTACGACTGCCTCAACGACCTCGGCAGCGGCAGGCCTGGGGACACGAACGGGGTGCCCAACGACGACGCCATGATCTACGCCTCGGTGAGCGTTGACGGCGGCAACTCCTTCCGTCGGAATATCCGCGTGGCGGCTGCAGTGTCGAACTCGGCTGATGCTATGTGGTCGTTGGACTTCGGGGACTACGAGGGCCTCGCATTCGAGGCCGGCAGCTTCTACCCGGTGTGGGCCGACAACTCGAACAGCACGCGCGACAACCCCGACGGCCGGCTCCACGAGATGGACGTGTACTCGGCTCGGGTACGGGTGCCGTAGCGATCAGACTGGATGGATCCTTCGGGGGCCGCGGTGGGTGGCCGCCCTGTCCTACACTCCACCCGACATGCTGCTCGAAGGGAAACGGCTGGTCGTCACCGGCGTGCTCACGCCGCAGAGCATCGCCTTCAGCGTGGCTCGGATCGCCCAAGAGCAGGGGGCGCGGATCGTCTTGACGAGCTTCGGGAAGGCCATGGGTCTGACGGAGAAGTCCGCCCGTCGGCTTCCCGATCCGCCCCAGGTCCTCGAGATGGACGCCAACGACCCCCATCACATCGAGCGCGTGGCCAAAGAGGTTCAGACCATGTGGGGTGGTCTCGACGGATTCCTCCACGCCATCGCGTTCGCTCCCGACGACGCGCTCGGCGGGGCGTTCCTCCAGACCCCGTGGGAGAGCGCGGCGGTCGCGCTGCGAACCAGCGCCTACTCGCTCAAGGCCATCGCCGTGGGGATGCTTCCGCTGATGCAGGACGGGGGCGGCTCGATCGTCAGCCTCGACTTCGACGCGTCGGTGGCGTGGCCGATCTACGACTGGATGGGCGTGAGCAAGGCGGCCCTCGAAGCGATCAGCCGGTACCTCGCCCGGTATCTCGGCCCGCACGGGATCCGGGTGAATTGCGTCTCGGCCGGGCCGCTTCGGACGATGGCCGCGAAAAGCATCCCCGGATTCGACACCCTGGCCTCGTCGTGGGGCAGGCGGGCGCCGCTGGGCTGGGACGTCCAGGACCCCGAGCCGGTAGCGCGGACCGTCGCGTTCCTCCTCTCGGACTGGTCGAAGGGCATCACGGCCGAGATCATCCACGTGGACGGTGGGTATCACGCCGTCGGGGCCGAGCTCGAAGGCGAGACCGGCCGGCTCTAGCTCTCGACGGAGAATCGGACGACGGCCGCCAGATCGTGCGTGGGTTTGATGCCCTGGCGAATGGTCTGCACGAAGCCCACGGTGTCGCGGTCGGTCCACATGCAGAGGCTTCCGCGAACACCGCCCCTGATCCGGGCGCAGATGAACGTGGCCTCCTCGGAGGCATCCACGGCCTTCGTCACCAGGTCGATCCTGGCCTTTCCCGCGTTGGCATAGCCCCGGGCGAAATCTCCGAAGATGTCATCGGCCGTCTGGTTCGCCCCCCTCTGGTACTCGAAGGCTGCGAAGTAGAACCGAACGCTGCCCGAGAACCCGTAGAAGGCGGCCTTGCCCGTGATGCCGTTCTGCTGGGCGAGGGTTTCCAGTTGCCGCACGTGCGGCAGCAGGCTGGGGTCGGCGATCTTCCCCATGCCCGCGATCGAAGCCGGGACCACGACGTGCTTTCGCGTGTACCGGGCCCACGCGTCCTGGGCCCCACCGTAGGCGACGAAGGCCACCAGGGCCACCATGCCCGCGACGGCGAGCTTGGTCACCAGCGCGCTCCGATACCTCGTCTTGACCGGTGCGGGGACGGCCGCCCAGCTGAGCGTCGGCTTGACCGCGCTGTCCAGCGCTCCGGGGATCCGAACGGGGGCGGGTGAGGACTGCGGAAGCGGAGGAGCAGCGGGACGCGCCACGTTCTGCTGCTCGGCGAACGGGACGTAGCACCGGTAGCAGAATTGCGCGTTCCCCGGATTGGCGGTCCCACACTGGATGCATTTCCTCTGGTCCGCAGCTTCAGCTTCTGAGGAGGCCGGCGGTGAGGATTGCGCCACCGGCATGGAGGTGGCCCAGGAACGAGCTGCGGGGCGCGCCGGCCGGGCGGGAGTCACGGGCGGAGGTGGCGGAAGCGGCAGCGTGGCGGCGGATGCCTGGGCGGCCGGACCGGCAGCCGAGGCTGCCATGGTGGTGAGGGTTGACGCCCCGGCAATGGAGGGAGCCGGTGCAACCGGGAAGTCAGTCGGCGCCGGCTGCTGGACCGGCTCTTCGGCTTCGGAGTGAGCAACGCCCACCGGGGCAGCCGCCAGGGGCCGCTGGAAGTTCTCGGCCAGACGTTCGGGGCGGTCTCGCTTGTACGCGGTGACGCTGACCGGCGCCGCATCCGCGAAGCCGAAGGTCACGCGTCGCCGGTCGACCGCCGGCTGGACCGAGACGGACGACACTCGCTCCAGCGGCACGTCCCCCAGGAAGCGGATGACCTTGTGGGAGAACAGGGCGGCCTTCCAGACGAGCAACCGGCGCTCCGTCATCCCGATGACCATGCGGGGGGCGGCCGGGAAGCCGGCTCGATGCGCTCGCCGAACCGATTCCCCCGTGAGGAGCGACTGCATGACGGCCCCGGTCAAGAGTTCGCCGATGATGCCCAGCCGTCCCTCGAAGGCCCCCACGGCCAGGGCGCGGGTAGCCGCCACCAGATGCTCGCCCGGAGCGAGGACCTCGCTGGTATGTGCTTCGAGCTGTCGGTCTGCTTTGGGAATGGCCATTCTCACAATCGAAACTGGGTCCACCAGTTGATTCGGGCCGCCGGCGAACCGGCTTGAGAAGGGCCTGTGCCCTAGGGCAGATGGAGGGGCGGACTAGCCGTCGAGGCGGACTTCCACCAGCACCAGCTCGGTCTCGCCGTCGGCTCCGATGGTCAGCTCGGGCTCGTCCCGGACCTCGGCCGCGTCGCCCGTGCCGAGGCGCTGCCCACTCAGCCGTATCGCTCCGCGGATCATGTAGAGGTAGCCGCCGATCCCATCCTCGAACTTGTGTGACACGGAGGCGCCCTGTGGGAGCGACGAGACGTACACGCCGGCCTCCTGGTGGACGAGCACGGCGTCCCCGCCCTCCGAGGAGATCACCCGCAGCAGCCGGCCGGTTCGATCCTCCTTCGTGAAGACCTTCTGTTCCACTGAAGGCTCCAGACCGAGCTCCCGCGGCATGATCCACAACTGGATGAACCGCATCGGCTCGGTGTCGGAGGCGTTCTGCTCCGAGTGCCACGCTCCCGACCCCAGCGTCATCCGTTGCACGGACCCCGCCGGGAGGACCGGGTAGTCTTCCCCCCGCAAGCTGTCGGCGTGCTGGAAGGATCCCTCAACGACGTACGTGATCCCTTCGATGTCCCGGTGCGGGTGCATCGGCCAGGCCACCCCGGGGACCAGGCGATCGTCGTTGAACACGCGAAGCGACCCGAATTGCATCCACTGGGGATCGAGGTACTCGTCGAAGGAGAAGTGCCATCGGGCGTGAAACCATCCGCCTTCCTTCTCGAAGATCTCCGCGTCACGCCTGATCTGGATCATCGATCCTCCTCGCCCGTGACAGGGCGGCCATGGCCAGGGCACGCTCGACGTCGAGCCGCCCGAGTGACTCTGCCTTGATCCGCACCGACCCGTACCGGACGTCCTCGTATGCACGAGTGAGCGCGGTGAACCCTGAAGCGCACTCGGGAAAGGCCCGGTTCACGTCCCTCAAGTATTCCCCGGGCGTGCGAGCGGGCGGTTTGGCCAGGCCGAGCCGCTCCAGCACAAGGAGCGCTTCCGCGTACCACCTTCTCACGGTGTCCGCGGGAAGCTCCCTCCGCAAGCGTGGGATCCGATCCCTCATGCGCCTGGACGGCATCGGCCTCCGCTCGGGGATCTGCTCGCGCGGACGAGGGCCGCCTCCTTCGGTCAGCAGGCGCCACCGCCGGCGGATGGTCGTGAGCAGCAGCAAGAAGAGTCCCGTGAACAGCAACAGTCCGATGACCCGCTCCACGAGGGAGGACCCGGCGCCCTTGTCACTCGTGGCGGGCTTGATCGCCCGGATCCTGGCGGCTGCCCGGCTGATGCCCTCGGCCGAGACATGGGCCTTGGTGAGGATCCAGTAGAGAGGACGAAGGAGCAGCTCGGCCACGACCCACCCCATGGCCAGGACCAGCCGCGCCAGCAGGCCGTAGACGAAGCCGCCGGTGACCTCGAACGCCCCGTTCGGCGCGCCGAGCACGAGTGCCAGCGCCATCACCACACACAGCACGGCCAGGACGACGATCAAGCTTCGGTGGGGCCGGGCCAGCGAAGCATCGGAGTCGACTCTGGCCGGACGGTTGGCGAGCCACACGCTCGCGGCCCGTGACGTCAGGGCGCCGAGGAAGAACAGAACGGCGATCGCCGGCATGAGCGAGTGAACGGGGTCTCGCTTCCCCACCGAGACGACCTCGATGAACAGGACGGCCGCACCCAGGACGAACGAGTCGCCGATGGGCTCCCGCCAGTCGCGGATGGCGAGCATCACCACGCGGAGGGCGACCGCGAGAGCCACCACGATCGCCGTGCCCGTTCCGGACGCGCCCGCCGATCCCCACGCGGCACCCTGGACCAGGCCGAGCACGACGGCTGCGACCGGGACGGCCACCCGCATCCCCGCGTGCCGCCGGAACGCCGTGGCCACCGCCACCGCGCCGACGAACAGCAACGCGAAGAGCGGGAAGCTGGCGAACGGCCCCGCGCTGATCCCAACGGAGTCCACCGCGATGAGATGCGCCGGGACGAACAGGAGACCGCTTTCGGCGGCGGCGGCGAGGGCCGCGGCGGGCACGCAGGCCCGGTCGTCGGCCCGGAGGTTCGGCTCCGCCGTCTCGCCCGCGCCGAGCCGGAGGAGGTTCATCCCAGCACCGCTTCCACCGGCGACAGGTGAAGGACCTCGGCGCCGCGTCTGCGAAGCACGGCCATCTCGTGGAGCAGCCCTCGGCCCGGGCGAGGAGACACCACGACGGCGGTCGTTCCCTTGCCGAGGCCGCGGCCGACCTCGCGAAGGACGGGGGCGAGGTCGGAGGTTGGATCGCCCGGCATCCGGGCCAGCGCCGCGAAGAGCGAGGCCTCGTGCCCGGGCGCCGAGGAGGACGGCACACGAAGCGGCCCCCTCCCCTTGGTCAGGTGCGTATTGGCGATCATCCCCACCCGCCACCCCGAGCCGATGGCCTGGCGCGCCAGGAAGCTGGCCCACCCGATGGTGTCCTCGGCGATCTCGGGGTAGATCGAGTCCCAGAAGGGCTCCCCGGCAGCGAGGTCGAGCACCAGCAGGACCTCCGCCGTGCGGGTCGGCTCGAAGAGCTTCGTCTGAAGGCCGCCGGAGTGCCCGGTGAGCTTCCAGTGGATGCGGTTGAGCGGATCCCCGGGCTCGTAAGGACGGACACCGGCGAACCGCTCCCGGGCTTCGAAGATGCGAGACGCCTGGGCCGGCGCCCCGAACGGCAGCCGGCGCCGAACCGACATGGGAATGCCGATGCGAGGCTCGGGCATGACGAGCAACACGGCTTCGGCCGGGAGCTCGCGACGAAGCGGCGAGAGGTCGAAGGGATCCGTGAGCTCGACCTGGATACGCTCGACCCAGAACTCGCCCCGACGGCGCAGCCGGATGGGGAGGTCGAAGACCGCTTCGGACCGGCCCGGGACGGATAGACGTCGCTGGAGCGCGCGCATCGCGGCGGACGATCCCGGGCCGGGGTGCAGGCCGGGAGGCAACCAGATCGTCAACCGGACCAGCGGTAACGGAAGCCGCTTGCCGTTGGTGATCCGCACTCGGAGCGTGACGGGTTCGCCCAGGAACGCGCGGGGCGGGATGAACCGGGCCGAGACCTGCACGCGCGCCCAGGCCAGACGGGACCACGCCGCAACCGCGCCGGCCGTCATGGCGATGGCCACCGACCAGAGGAGGAGCGCCGTATTGGCCGCCGCCACCGCCGCGAAGCCGGTCACGGTGGCCAGGAACAGGATGGCTCCGCGCCGCTCGGGCGTGTTCGTGCCTACGCCCCCTGGAACTCCACGGGGACCGCGACGCTCTCCACGATCTCCTCGAGGATCTCGTTCTGGCGGCGGTCCCGGATGCGGGCGTCGGTGGACAGGACGAGCCGGTGGTCGAACACTGGCCCCGCCAGTGCCTTCACGTCGTCTGGGAGGACGTAGTCGCGCCCCGCGAGCAGCGCCCGGGCCCTCGATGCGTCGCCCATGTGCTCGATGGCTCTGGGGCTGGCCCCCACCTGTATGTCGGGATGGTCCCGGGTGGCCCGGGCCAGCGACACGATGTAGCGGCGGACGGGAGGCTCAAGCCGAACTTCGTCCACGAGCCTCCGGAGCTCGACGAGGTCCGGGACGTCGGGGAGCGAGGCAGACGGCACCCCCCGCGCCCTGCGGCCAACGGTGAGGATGCGCTCCTCGTCGTCTTCGCCCGGATATCCCATGCGGACCCGGAGGAGGAACCGGTCCAGCTGCGCCTCGGGGAGGGGGAAAGTCCCCTCCAGCTCGATGGGGTTCTGAGTGGCCAACACGAAGAACGGGTCGGGCAGCGGGTAGGTCACGCCGTCCACCGTGACCTGGCGCTCCTGCATGGCCTCGAGGAGGGCGGCCTGCGTCTTGGGAGTGGCCCGGTTGATCTCGTCGGCCAGGAGGACCTCGGTGAAGATGGGGCCGGGACGGAACTCGAACTCCTGGGTCTTCAGGTTCAGGACGGAGGTTCCCGTGATGTCCGACGGCATCAGGTCGGGAGTGAACTGGATACGAGAGAAACGCAGTCCCAGGAGGCTGGCCAGCATACGCACCAACGTGGTCTTGCCGACGCCCGGGACGTCGTCGATCAGGACGTGCGAGTCCGTGAGGATCCCGATCAGAACCAGCCGTACCGGTTCCTGGACGCCGAACAGACGGGCTTCGATCCGGTCCGCCAGCGCACGGAAGACCGTTCGGGCTTCGTCCAGGTCACTCATGGGATCAGGATAGTCGTGGGCCTTCCTCACCTGGTTGTACGGGTTGGCCCGGCGAGAGGATGCGCGGCTAGGCCAGGTCCCGAACGGCGTCCCCGAACGCCTTGCGGATCCCGGTGACGAAGGGCTCCTCCTCCTTCGTGTAGGCCCGGGCCTTGGCGTCCCTCAGCCGCCGGATGCAGTCCACGATGCGAGACAGATCGTCCGCCTCGAACGCCAGGATCCATTCCCAGTCGTTGATCCCGAAAGCGCTGGTGGTGTTGGCCAGCACGTCGGGATATTCGCGGCCGAATTCGCCGTGCTCCCGAAGGAGGGCGGCCCGCTCCTCGGGGGGCAACAGATACCACTCGGTGGTCCGGACGTAGGGATACACGCAGAGGTACTTCCTAGGCGGTTCGCCCCGTACGAACGCCGGGAGGTGGTCCTTGGCGAACTCGGCCGGGCGCACGACGCCCATGAACGCCCAGGTCAGCTCGAGCCGCCTGCCCAGCGCGCTTCGGCGGAACGCCACCATGAGGTCCTGGAGGTCGTCGACGGAGTGGCCGACCCACCACATCATGAGGTCCGCGTCCGGCCGGAACCCCACGGTCGAGTAGACGCCTCGAACCGCCACGCGCTCCGACCATTCCTTGAGCAGGATCTCGGCCTCGTGGCCGATCTGGTCGAGGTCGCCGGGGGATCGCTCGCGAAGGTCGGAGGTCCCCCGGAACACGGGGTAGTACGCGTAGGTCAGCTCGTCCACGAGATCGCCTCCTGCTCAAGGTCGCCGGTCGGGCTCTCTCCGATCGCTCGATCGGTCGCCCCCGACTCGAGATATGCAACCACGCCTCGCGCCGCCTCGCGCCCCTCCCGCACACAATCCGCGATGCCGACACCGCGGAACGCCGAACCGGTGACGAACAGGCCAGGCCTCTTCGCAAGGGCCGCCTCGATCCGCCCCACCCGCTGGAGATGGCCGACCTGGTATTGGGGCATCGAACGGTTCCATCGCACCACCAGGCTGGTCTCGGGAGGCGAACCGATCCCGACGGCGGCCTCCACGTCGTCCGCCACCTTGGCCGCGAGCTCGTCGTCGGGGAGGTCCAGCGCGGCTTCCTCTCCGGCCCGGCCGACGAAGGAGCGGAGGACGGCCCTGTCGCCGAAGGCTTCGTTCGGCCACTTCCGGGAGATCCAGGTGCAGGCCGTGATGGTCGTTTCGCCGGCGGGGAGGACGAAGCCGGTTCCCTCCGGGATCTGCGCGGCGGTCCCGGGCGGATATGCGGCGACTACCACCGCCGTCGAGACGTACGGGATGGCTCCGAGCTCCTTCGCCCCTTCCGAGCTGAGGCCAGACAGGAGGCGGGCCGCCTCGAACGCCGGCGTGGCCACCACGACCGCATCCGCCTGGACCTCCTTGCCGGCAGCACGCACTCGGTAGCCGCCGCGCTCGGGCTCGATCCCCGAGACCGGGTGGTCCAGCAGGACCCGGTCGCCCCCGATGTGCTGCACGAGCCGTTCGGCCAGCCGGCTCAGACCTCCCCACACCGTGGCGAACATCGGCTGGCGGCCCTTCTCCTCGCGAGCGGCGCGAGCTGCCGCCCTCGCCCCCCGTAGCAGGCTGCCGTGACGCCGCTCCCACACCCGTAGCTCGGGAAAGGTCGCCTCCACCGAGAGCTCGAGAGGGTCTCCGGCGTGCAGCCCGGCCAGCAGGGGCTCGACCATGACCGTGGCCACCCCGCTTCCCAGCCGGCGGCGGAGCAGCCTTCCCAGCGGTTCGTCCCCTTCTGCCTTCGCCGCCGGACGAACGAGGTCCAGGAGCGCGCGGAGCTTCGGACCGCGCGGCAGACCCTGCCAGCGCAAGAGCTCACCCACGTCTGCAGGGATTCCGAACGGCGCGCGGTCGGGGAAGGGGACCAGCTCGCCGCGCGTCCAGACGTAGGCGCCCATCGAGCCCGGGATGACCACCTCGTCCTCGAGCCCGAGCTCAGTGCACAGCTCGACCGCCCACGGCTTTCGGACCACGAAGGAGTCGGCTCCGGCCTCCACCGGCATGCCGTCGAGCTCGATCGTGTGGAGCTTGCCGCCGGCCCGCCCGCTCGCCTCCAACACGGTGACGTCGATGGGCAACCGCGGCGTGCTCGCCGACTGTAGGACGTGGGCGGTGGAAAGCCCTCCGATCCCTGCGCCTACCACGACGACCTTCCGAGGCCGCTCGCCCGCGGTCATCGCCGAGGCTCCTCGCCGAGGTGCTCGCGGACGACCTCGGCCAGCGCCCGGATGAAGTCGGGGTGGGCGTTCGGCATCTCGGTACGGCCGAAAGCGATCCCGGCCTCCTCGGCCACGGCCCGGGCCTCGATGTCGAGGTCGTACAGGATCTCCAGGTGGTCCGCAACGAATCCGGCCGAACAGACCACGACGGCCGAATGGCCGGTTGCGGCCAGGTCTCGGATCGCGTCCTCCACCGGCGGGCCCCACCACGGGTCGGCCGTGCGTCCGGCGCTCTGCCACGCGATGGTGTAGTCGGACAGCCCGAGGCGCGCGCCCACACCGTCGGCGGTTTCCTGGAGCTGCCGGACGTACCGGCACGAATCCGGGCAGAGGTCGCACGACTTGCAGCGGAGCGTCCCGTCGGGGAGGGCCCGCGTGGGGAGGCTGTGCGCGGAGAACACGACGGCAGCGCCGGCGCGGGCTCGCGCATCCAGGCCCTCCAACGCGGCCGCAACCCGTTCCGCCAGGAAGTCCAGGAACGAAGGATGGTCGTGCCACTGCCGAACGCAGGTGAAGACCGGCCTGCCCACCGCTCCCACGTCGGCGAGGGCTTTCTCCACTCGCTCCACGTAGCTCTCCACCGACATCCCGGACCAGTGCGGGGCCATGACGAGCCCCACGACCCGCTCGATGCCGTCCGCCCGCATCCGCTCGACGCCCTCGGCGATGAAAGGCTCGGAGTGCTTCATCCCCAGATACACCGCGAACTCGTCGCTCCCGCCCTCGTTCAGCTTGCGTTCCAGGGCGGCCGCTTGGGCCCGGGTGATGTCGAGCAAGGGGAACCGGTTCCCGATCGCTGCGTACCGCGCCTTCAGTTCCTCGAGGTGCTGGGTGGTGGGAGGCCGGCCGCCCCGGATGTCGGTGTAGTAGCGCTCGACGTCCCCGGGACCGGCCGCGGTCCCGTACGCCATGGCCAACACCCCGATCCGGCCGCTCACGGTTGTCCGTCCATCGAGGTCGCCGCTCCCCGCAGGGTTCGTTGGTGGACCAGTTCCACCAGGCGTTGGAGGTTCTCCACGGGCGTGCCGGGGAGCACCCCGTGGCCCAGATTGAAGACGTGGCCGGCCCTTCCCGCCGCCCGCCGGAGGACGACGAGGGCTTTCGCCTCGACCGCGTTCCACGGCGCCAGGCACACGGCCGGGTCCAGGTTTCCCTGGATGGCGACGTCGAATCCGATCCGTTCCCAGGCTTCGTGCAGCGGCACGCGCCAGTCCACGCCCACGACGTCCGCCCCGGCATCCCGCATCGCCCCCAGGAGCTCGCCGGTCCCCACCCCGAAGTGGATGCGAGGGACGGCCAGCCATGCGAGCCCGTCGAAGATGTCTCGCGTGGTCGGGAGGACGAACCGGATGTAGTCATCCGGGTCCAACGCCCCGACCCAGCTGTCGAAGAGCTGTACCGCCTGCGCGCCCGCTTCGACCTGGGCTTGCAGGTAGGAGGAGACCAGGTCGCCGAGCGTTCCCATCAGGTCGTCCCAGGCGGCCGGCTCGCCGTGCATGAAAGCCTTCGTCTTCTCGAAGTTGCGGGAAGGTCCCCCCTCGATCAGGTACGAGGCCAGGGTGAAGGGCGCTCCGGCGAACCCGATCAGCGGGACGGACAACTCCTTCCGAAGGAGGCCGATGGTGTTTAGGACGGGCGAGACGTCGAGGTCCGCGGTCCGGTGGCGGAGTCGCCGAACCTCGCTCGCCGAGCGGATCGGCCGGCCGATCACGGGGCCGACCGCCGGTCGAATCTCGATGTCCAGTCCGGCCGCGGCGAGCGGAACCATGATGTCCGAGAACAGGATGGCCGCGTCGACCTCCATCCGCCGCAGGGGAAGGAGCGTGGCCTCCACCGCGATCTCAGGGGTGCGGCACATCTCCAGGATGTCGCGGTCGTGGCGGAGCTCGCGGTACTCGGGAAGGTACCGGCCCGCTTGCCGCATGAACCATATGGGCGTTCGGTCGACCGGCTCCCGCCGGCACGCCCGAAGGAAGCGGTCGTTGAACCCCGAGTCCTCTGCCTCATCCATGGACGGGCTCCAGCGTAGCGTCGATCCCTCGGCACCGGCCCCCCTCCGGTGACGCCGGACACATCCCGGGCCTGCCGCAGAGCACGTCGCATCGGTGACGGCCGGCACCGACCTCGGTCCCGCCGCCCGCTATCGTCCGGATCGCGACGACGGAAACCGGCTCAGAACCAAGGGTGTGCCCGCGCCCGGGAGAGCCGGGGGGCCCTCCCTCCGGCTCTCCTTGCCATGCTGCTCAGCGGCGGCGGCCCGCCGCCTCCATCCATGGCGGCGTCCAGCCCCGGTCGAAGTCGAACACCACCGAGCCCGGAGCCACCAGGTCGTCGATGGCGTCGAGGATTTCGCCATCCAGCCGAACGTCGGCCCCGTCGAGGAGCTCCCGGAGCTGGTCCGGCGTCCGGGGTCCGATGATCGCCGACGTCACGGCCGGATGGGCCAGCGTGAAAGCGATGGCCATCGGCGTCAGCGACGTCCCGGCCTTGTCCGCCAGGTTCGCAAGGTCCTCGACCACGTCGAGCTTGCGCTGGTTCTCCGCCCGGCTCACGTCATACCGAGCGGCGATGGGGCTCCCCCGCTCCGCGTAGCGGCGGGCCCGGGAGTCGGGAGGCGGCTCCGCCCCCCGACGGTACTTCCCGGAGAGCCATCCTCCTGCCAGCGGGCTCCACACGATGACCCCCATGTCGTAGCGCCGGCACACGGGGAGGACGTCCCATTCGATGTGCCGCACGAAGATCGAGTACGGCGGCTGCTCGCACACGAACCGCTCCAGTCCCCGCCGCTCGCTGGTCCAGTGGGCATCCACGATCTGAAAAGCCGGGAAGGTCGAACTGCCCAGGTAGCGAACCTTCCCTTGCCGGACCAGGTCCGTCAGGGCGCCCAGCGTCTCCTCGATGTCGGTCTCCGGCTCGGGCCGGTGGATCTGGTACAGGTCGATGTGGTCGGTCCCCAGGCGCCGCAGGCTGCTCTCGACCTCGCGCATGATCCACAGGCGCGAGTTCCCCTGCTCGTTGGGGCCCTTGCCCATCTCGCCGTGGACCTTGGTTGCCAGGACCACCTGGTCCCGGCGGCCCTTCAGAGCCTTCCCCACGATCTCCTCGGATCGGCCCTCGCCGTAGACGTCGGCCGTGTCCACGAAGTTGATGCCGGCGTCCAGCGCGGTGTGGATCATCCGGACGCATTCGTCCTCGTCGGTGTTGCCCCACGGGCCGAACATCATCGACCCGAGGCAATGGGCGCTCACTTTGACCCCCGTCCTGCCGAGCGTGCGATATTCCATGTCAGACGTTCACCTCCAGCCGCGGGCGCTCGTTCGGTTCGAGCCGAACCTGGGCTACCGTAGGAACACGGGCGGGTGCCCGGACACGTGGCTGGCCACGATGGCGATCACGTACCCCACCAGCAGCAACAGGCCAGCGGCCAGGTGCAGCTGGACGCCCTTGCCCATGAACGGCATCAGTTGATACGGGCTCTCGTAGTGGTCCTGGAGCCCCCGGTAGACCTGGGTCGCCAGCGGCGCCGCCAGGAGCGCCAGGATGGCCGGCCGCACGATCACCCCGGCCACCGCCCCGCCGGCGATCAGGCCGAACGCGACGGCCACCGCTCCCACATAGACCGCGATGACCGCCTCCTTCGACAACCGAACAGGAAGGGTCCGCTTCCCCGCGGCGGCATCGCCGGGACGGTCCGGCACCTCGTTCACGTACAACACCAGGGCGATCAGGATGGCCACCGGAAGCGACACGTAGAACGCCTCCCACGACCACCGCTGGGCCTGCACGTAATACGCGCCCATCGTCATGATCGGACCGAACCCGAGGGCCACCATCAGCTCGCCGATCCCGCGATGGACGAACCGGAACGGCGGCGCCGTGTAGAAGACGCTGACGAACACGCCCGCCACGCCGATCCAGAACACCGGCCAGAACGCCGTGTAGGCTGCCAGGAACAGGCCGATGCCGATCGCCGCGGCGTAGAACCCCAGCATCAGAAGGACCATCTGCCGCAGGCTGAGCAGTCCGTACAGGATGACCCTGGACCCCCCGCTGAACTGGGTGGGGGTCACGTTGGCTTCGTCGGCGCCCGACAGCGTGTCGAACACGTCGTTCCCAACGTTTAGACCCAGATGGACGCAGGCCGCGGCGATCAGCGTGAGGATGGCCAGCCACCAGTGCCACTCGTGGTGGAGGGCCGCCACCGCCACCCCCAGGGCCACGGGGATGAACGTCGCGGAGAGGAACGGGAGCCGGGTTGCCCGAAGGAACAACCAGCCCGCCGAGAGTGTGGGCCGGACAGGACGTCCCAGCTCTCGCGACACCCGCTCCATGTAGCGATGGGCCTGGGGGACGCCGCGTTCCGAGTATTCGAAGAACGTCATCTCCTGCTCATCCCAGTGCTGGATCCGCTCGGGGAGGAGTTCGAGCTTGCCGTCCGACCGGCGGAGGATCCCCCACAGCGAGACGTACCGGCGCTCGTCGTAGCCGACGCCGGGCTGGGGCCGGATGTGGCTGAACACCACGTTGACCTCGCGGCCGAGAGGAGGCTCCACCGCCTGGCCGGCCACGGGATCGAGCATCACCGCGCCGTTCTCGGGGTCAACGGAGAAACCGGTGGCCACCGAAAGGGGGTAGCCCTGGTCGTCCAGGAACGCCACCACCGCGTGGGTGTACCCGCGGGTGCCCAGGCTCTCCAGGAGCTTCGTCGTGGCGCTCATCGGGCCGCCTCCACCAGCTCGAACACCTCCGGCGGGCGCGACGTGTCGCCGTCCTCCCATAGGAAGGCCCGCCGGGGAACGATCTCGATCACGCCTCGCTCGAAGAACAGAGGCAGGGCCACCCGCTTGCCCAGGAAGAAGTCGATGGCCGGCTCCTTCTTCCGCCAGATCGGGAGGACCCGCTCCCAGCCCGCGTGAAGGTCGGTGTCGTCCACGGTGGCGTCGCCCTGGATGGTGGCCCGGCGGAACCGGCCCACGGTGACGGCGGTGGGGTCGCTGATCGACACCGAGACCTTGGGGTTCGCCTTGATGTGCTCCAACTTCTTGGAGAAAAGGACACTCGAGGTCATGTAGATGCGCTCACCGTCGTACAGGGGGATTAGCGGATGCGTCACCGGCCTCCCGCGTTCGTCGATCACGGTGAGCTCACCGACCAGGGCGGTTTCCAGCAGCTCCTCGAGGGCCTCCGGAAGCGCTCCCATCCGTTCCTCCTCATTGTCAAAGGGGCACACAAGAAGATAGTCGAATCGCCGGGACGGCGGCTCGGGACCGGGACCGGACCGACATCACAGGTTGCGGTTTGCTGTTGCGGTCGGAGCACGTCCGAGTGTAGGGTTCCGTCTCCGTGTCGTCCGCGAGAGGAGGGTCGCGTATGAGGAAGAGCAACTTCGTCCGTCTGGGTATGGCCTCGGTGGCAGTCCTGGCCATGACCTGGACGGCGTCGGGAGCAGGCCAGGCCGCGTTGGGGGCATGTGCCGCCGGGCCGGCGGTCAAGGTGCCCGATGCAGCCCATAGCACGGTTCCATTGAGGGGATGCGACAACGCCCCGGGGCACTCGAGGGGCATCGACAGGGTCGGACGCAACCGCAACATCACCCACAAGACCGGCGCTCAGAGCGAGACGTCGATCGCGGTCGACCCCACCAACCCGAATCACATGTATGCGGCCAGCAACGACCTGGCCAACTTCTCCACCTATAACGGCATCTACGAGTCGTTCGACCGGGGCCTGACCTGGGCGAGCGCGGGCCTCACCATCAACACGTTCTGCTACGACCCGTGGCTCGACTTCAACGCCGCAGGCGACATCTTCTTCGCCTACGAGTGCTCGGACCAGCGGATCGCCTACAAGCTGCACGGGACCAATAACTGGGTCCAGAGCGGGTCGCTGCCGGCCGGTAGCTTCCCCGACCGTGACCAGGTCGTCACCGACGACAACGTGGGCAGCCCCCACTTCGGGGCCGTGTACATCGGCTATGACGACAACGGCCAGAGCAACCGGGCCCACATCATGATCTCCCCGAACGGCCAGGGCGGCTGGGTAGAGAGCCCGGGGATCGACGACACGGTCACCACGGTCGACGTGATCGGGAACAACGTGGCCGTCGGCAACAACGGCGACGTCTATGCCACGTGGGAGAACTTCGCCAGCAAGAAGATCCAGAACGACGTGTCCCACGATGGCGGCCTGACCTGGGGCACCGACCGTACCGTCCACAACTTCCGCATCAACACGACTTCGTTCTTCATCTCCATCCCGCCCCAGCCGAACCGCGGGGTTCTGCCCATGCCGATGACCGACGTGGCTCCGATCGGCACGACGTTCGCCGGCCGGCTCTACGTCGCCTACTTCGACACGGACCCTTCGACCTCGGACACGAACATCTACATCCGGCGGTCGGACGATGGCGGGGCAACGTGGTCTGCGGAAACCAAGGTGAACGACGACACCACGCACGCGTGGCAGTTCTTCCCAGCCATCAGCGTGTCCCCGGACGGGACGGTGGCGCTGTCCTTCTACGACACGCGCAACGACCCCACCGGAAAGAAGACCGATCAGTACATCTCGTTCTCCACCAATGGAGGCGTGACCTGGAGCGCGAACCAGCGAATCACCAAAGTCCAGTCGGACGAGTCCGGAGCCGGGGACCCGAACGACTACGGTGACTACGAAGGCGGCGACGCGTCCGTCGCGAACTGGTTCCAGGCTGTGTGGACGGACTCCCGCCCGACGGCCCAGAACGAGGACATGTTCACGGCGAGCGCGAAGCTGTAGCAGACTGAGCGCAGCTAACGGCCGCAGGTAGCTCGAAGGAGGGGCGGGGGCACCCCCCGCCCCTCCTGTTCGTCCGGATCACGCTGGTTCGATGACCGGGGTCAGTCGATCCGCGGCGAGGTTCCGTAGCACCTGTCGCAGCCCCGAGGGCCACTCGATGACCAGCCGGTCCACGCGGTCCGCGCTCCCCAGCCCGAAGTGCGCCACGGTGTCGCTGCCCGAGGAGAGCCCGACCGACCCGCAGAAGACCTCGCGGAGCTGGCGGCTGGCCCCCGCCGTCAGGAGGAGGCGGGCCCCACATCCGTCGCGATTGCTCCTGGTGCCCGCGAGGTCCACCTCCAGCCAGTGTGAGGAGGTCGCGGTGACGTTCCGGTACAGGATCGGAGACCCCAGCCTGTTGACCACGTAGACGTCGAGGCGGCCGTCACGGTCGTAGTCGGCGATGGCCACGCCCCGGCCCGATCCCGGGTCGTCGGCACCGCTCAACGCCGAGAGGTCAAGGAACGTGCCGTCACCGTCGGCGGTGAACACCTCGTTCGGCTGGTTCGGCGAGTCGTCCAGGGCACCGGCGGCCACGAGCAGGTCCTCCCACCCATCCAGGTTGAGGTCGGCGAAGACGAGTCCCCAGGTGATCGTGTGCAGGCCCGCCCTCTGGAACTTCCGCTCCACGCGAGCTGAGGAGGCGACCTCGGTGAACGAGCCGTCACCTTCGTTCCGTGCCAGGAGGTTGCCCTCGACATTGGAGATGGCGAAGTCAAGGCGCAGATCCCTATCGAAGTCCCCCACGGCGATCCCCATGGAGTTGATGAAATAGCCGGCCTGCGAGTCGGCCGAGACATCGGTGAACAGCCACGTTCCGCCCAGCCCCCGCCCTTCGTTCCGCCACAGGTGGTTGGCGTCGGGGGCCGGGCCCCAGCGGTCGTTGGCGAGGTAGAGGTCCTGGTCTCCATCTCCGTCGTAGTCCAGCCAGGCCGCCTGAAACCCCGCCCCGAACGTGGACGCCGCCGGGAGCAACGAGGTCTGGTCGGTGAACGTCCCGTCTCCTTCGTTGTGGAAGAGGTGGTCCTGTTCGTAGAAGAGGGGAGGAAGGCACGGCGAGTTGCTCACCACGTAGAGGTCGAGGTACCCGTCGTTGTCGTAGTCGCCCCAGGCCGCGCTCACGTCGTCCGTGGTGGACAACACGCCGGCCGCCTCGGCCACGTCCGTGAAGTGCCCGGTCCCGTCGTTCTGGTAGAGGCGGTTGGGGCCGTCGTTCGACACGTACAGGTCCTTGTCGCCGTCGTTGTCGTAGTCGGCGAACACCGCGCCCAGACCGAAAGCGCCCAGATCGTCGACGCCCCTGGCCGCGCCCTCCTCGGCGAAGTGGCCGGCCCCGTCGTTGATCCAGAGCTGGGCGGGGTCCGCGCCCCTGGGCAGGTACAGGTCGAGGTCGCCGTCGCCATCGACGTCGGCCCAAGCCGCGCCCGCCGCCCACGCGCCGCACATGGTCTGACCGATGGTGGTATCCAGGCCTGCCTGCGCGGTCACGTCCTCGAAACTCGGGACGGCGACAGTCGGGGCACCGACCACGAACGCGAGCGGCGCCGTGGCGTCCTGTCCGTTGATCAGGGCGTGGACGGCGAAGGACCCCAGTTCGGCGAACCACTGCGAGGAGACCGGCGCGAAGGAAGCGGAGGTGGAACCTTGTCCAGGAACGATGGGGTGCCAGGCGATGGCGTCCACAGCTCCGCCCCCGCCGTTCACGTGGACCAGTTGGAAGGTCACGTTCACCTTCGTCGAGGTGGGGTCTGGGTTCCGCAGCGTGGCCCGGAACCGGAACGGCGACCCCTGCCCCACCGACGTGGTCCCGATGGGTCGGAGCTTGATGCCGACGCGAGCGGCGCCGGCTTGGGCAGAGAGCGGAACCAGCGTCAGCGAGACCAGCGCCGCCACTGCGATCAGCCGGCCCGTGGGCGACCTCCATCCGCGAGCGGTCCTTCTCGCGAGTACGCGGGTCGAGTCTCCGGCCGGCACGGTGACCGCCCACCCTACCGGAGGGTGCGGTGAGCGGCTAGGGGGCCAGACGAACGCGCCCCCTCCGGCTTCCCGCCACAGCGACGGGCCCCGCCCTCACCAGCCCCTCGGCGGCGAGCGCGCCCACGATCTCGGCGACGGTCCGGGGTGACCGGCCGGTGGCGCGCGAAAGCGAGGAGATGGTGGCGACGGGCCGATCGACGAGGATCCGGACGATGGCGCCTCGCAACTGGCGCGAGGAGCCTTCGAACGGGGCCGCAGGTAACTGCGAACGGTCGGTCCCGGGCGACGGTCTCCCGGCCAGGCCGCGCCGCCGGAACGCGCACTCGCCCCGAAGCGGGCAGGAGGAACAGCGAGGAACGGTTCGGCAGACCTCTCGCCCCAGGTCCATGACGGCCTGGTTCCAGATCCCCGGGTCGGTGCGGCCCATCCACGCGGAAGCCGCCCGGCTCACTTCCCGAAGCGGCGCATCGTTTCCGTCGATGCCCAGGACGGCTCGGGCCACCACTCTTCGCACGTTCGTGTCAACGGCCGGGACCGCCTCACCGAACGCGATCGAGGCAACCGCGGCGGCCGTGTAGGGACCGATCCCGGGGAGCGTGGCCAGGACGGCCGGATCCGACGGGATGACCCCGTCGTGCTGGCCCACGATCCTGCGGGCCGCCTCCCGGAGCCGGACGGCCCGCCGGTTGTATCCGAGCCCGGACCACGCCTCGAGGACGTCTCGGCGTGACGTTCCGGCCAGGGCCCTCAGCGTTGGGAACGTCACGACGAATGACCGGAACGCGGGGACGACCCTCGCGGCCTGGGTCTGCTGGAGCATGACTTCGCTGACCAGCACGAGATAGGGGTCCGGTCGCGCCCGGCGCCACGGATACCCCGTCCGGCGTGGCCGGTACCAGGCGAGGAGCGGCGCGGCGTCCACGCGGCAAGCCTACGCGGGACTTCCGCCCGGGGCAGCCCCAGGAGTACGCTCTTGCCGCGATGACCACGATCGGCCAGATCATGACCACCAAGGTGATCAGCGTGGAGCAGACGGCCACGGTGGCGGAGGCGGCCACCGTCATGGGCGAGCGGCACGTCGGCTCAGCCCTCGTCCTGGAGGAGGGCAAGCTCGTCGGCATCTTCACCGAGCGCGACATCGTGCGTGCGTTATCCCAGCATTTCGACGCGCCGGGACATCCCATCTCCCACTGGATGACTCGCGACCCGACGACCATCGAGCCCGCGGCGTCTGTTCAAGACGCGCTGGAGCTGATGCTGGCGAAGGGCTTCCGGCACCTGCCGGTGAAGGAGGGCGGGTCGGTGGTGGGCATGGTCTCCATCCGCGACCTGTCCGAAGCCTTGGCGGAGCAGGCCGAGGAGTCGGAGGTCTAGCCCGCCGCTCCTCCCGGCAGACGGCCTCACCTTCCGTAGGACCCGACCAGCATTCCTTTCGACTGGATGCAGCAACGGATGACGTTCAGCACCTGATCCAAAGAGGCGCCGGCCGGGATCGATCCCCCCTGCGCCGTGCGCAGCCCGTACACCGTGAAGACGTAGCCGTGCGCAGGGTCGCCGCGCGGTGGGCACGGTCCTCCGTATCCGGACTTGCTGAAGCCGTTCGTTCCCTCGACCGCTCCGCCGGGGATCGCGTCCTCCTCGAACGAGTTCGCGGACGCGGGGATCGCGTACACGATCCAGTGGACAAACTCTCCACCGCGGGCATCGGGATCGGTCACGATCAGGGCGTATTCCTCGGCGGGAGGGCCGCCGGTCCAGGAGAGCGGCGGGGAGACGTCCTGGCCGTCGCACGTGTAGCGGGTGGGAATCGCCGAGCCCGCGCCGAACGCGGGGCTCGCCAGCTGGATGGAATCCGTTTGGGAGACCCGCGGCAGCTGGCTGGTCGAGCCTGTGCTGCACGCGGCCGCCGCGATCAGCAGGCACACGCTCAGCGCAGAACGGCCGGCCTTCAGCACGTCAGGTCGATCGTCGCCACCCAGGTCTCCCCACTGCCGCTCGCGCCGTTCGATCCTGCCTTCTAGCATGCCCGAGTCGAGAGCGATATGTCGGGACAAAGACGTCGATCCACCCAGCGAGCGACCAGCCCGGCCGGGGGCCTGATCGGGGTCCTCCGGGAGGAGGGCATCAGCGACCGCCGGGTCCTCGAGGCTTTCCGCCAGGTTCGACGTGAGCAATTCGTCCCGCTCGCCCACGTCCTCCACGCCTACGATGACCGGCCGATCCCCATCGGGCACCACCAGGTCACCACACAGCCGTCGCTGGTTGCCAGGATGGTGGAAGCCCTCCGCCTCACCGGGAGCGAGCGCGTCCTCGAAGTGGGTACGGGGCTGGGGTTCCAGACCGCCATCCTGGCCGCCCTTGCCAGCGAGGTGTACTCGGTCGAGCGCTTCCCGGAGCTGGCCGAGCAGGCGGGAAGAAATCTGGCTGTGGCACGGGTGGAGCGGGTCACGGTGATCGTCGGCGACGGCACGCTCGGCCTCCCGAAGCACGCGCCTTTCGACGCCATCGTGGTCTCCGCGGCCGCTCCGGAGGTGCCGTCGCCACTGGTGGACCAACTCGCGGATGAAGGACGCCTGGTGCATCCCATCGGGCCGGGTGGCAACGAGATGGTCATCGCGTTTCGCAAGGAGGGTGGGGAGCTGGCCGAAGAGTCTCGACTGGTGCCGGCGTACTTCGTCCCTCTCGTGGGGCGGTACGGCCTTCCGGAGGGTTGAGGCGGGTCAACGGAGGCCCGCGACTAGACTTCCGTTTTCCTCGGTCACTTCGGTCCCCAGTTCGGCACACGCTTTCCGGAACCGCCGTCCGATCCACTCCGCCTCTTCGCCCCGGGCCATGCGCGTGAAACAGAACTCCAACCGGAGCGGGATGGCCTCCACGCGCAGCGGTCCCGCCCGGTCGAGCGTGACCAGGAACAGCAGGCCGAGGTCGTTTCGAAGCTCCGGGTCCACGGCGTAGTCGTCCAGGAAGTCCCCCAGGTCGAACAGCACGCGCCCTTCGATCCCGTGGAACACGTGGGCGGAGTGCCCAGCCACCAGCGTGGCGCCGGCTTCGACGAGCGCACGGGCCGCCCGCCGGACATGAGGGACCGGCTGCGGCGTCATGTTCGGTCCCCAGTGAGGAGTTACCAGGACGGCGTCCGCTCTTTCCCCGACCTCCGTCACGGCCTCGACGAGCCAGCTCGGCACCTCGCTCCACAGATCCGCGTAGGCCACGCCCGGGCTTTCGAGACCGGCGGCGAAGTCGTCCGGGTGGTCGGTGACCCCGATGACGGCGAGGCGGAAGCCGTTCGACTCCAGGACCACCGGTTGCCTGGCGCTGTCCACGTCCGGGCCCGCGCCCACCCACTCGATCCCGGCGGCGGTGAGGTCCTCGAACGTGTCCAGCAGGGCTTCTTCCCCGTAGTCGAGGGCGTGATTGTTGGCGAGCGTCACGCAATCGACGCCGAGGTGCGCGAGCATCCGAACCGCCGCGGGCGGAGCCCGGAAGTAGAACGGTTTGTCGGGCCGGGGCCACTTCGTCCCACGATCGGAGACGCAGCACTCCAGGTTCAGCACGAACAGGTCGGCTTGGCGCGTGGCCGCGGCGACGTCCGGATGGACCAGCGACTCGGGTGCCGCGACGCGCAGTCGGTCGGCGACGCTTCGCCCCAGCATTGTGTCGCCGGCCAGGGCCACGGTGATGGTGTTATTCGATGTCGATGCCGGCTCGCCTGACCTCATCGAGAGCGCGGTCTCCGTCGCCTGGGCGGAGGTCCACGGCCCGGATGGCCTGCAGCAGTACGACGGTGTCGAAGCCCTTGGCCGCGCCGTCCAGGGCTGTTTCCTTCACGCAGTAGTCCGTGGCCAGACCCAGGACGACCACGCGCTCGATCCCGCGCGCCCGGAGGATCGATTCCAGGGCGGTTCCCTCCGCCTCGCCGCTGCTGGGGTCACGCATGGTGAATCCCGAGTATCCGTCCTCCCCCCGAGTGCCCTTGCGGACGATCTCGCCGACCACCTTCAGGTCGGGGTGGAAGTCGGCTCCCCACGTCCCTCGGACGCAGTGCACGGGCCAGATCCCGCCGTCCTTCTGGAAGTGCGGGGTCGACTCGGGATGCCAGTCCTGGGTGTAGACGACCAGGGCACCGGCATCGAGGGCCTGCTCGATCTCCCGGTTCACCACGGGAACCACTTCCTCGCCACCGCTCACGTAGAGGCTCCCCGAGGGATCGGCGAAGTCGTTCTGCACGTCGACCACGATGAGCGCGGTGTTCGGGTCGTACTCGGCCACCGGCCATCACCCCTTCGAGTCCAGAACCGCCCGTCGCGGGATCTCCTGGGCGAATTCCACCACATGGCCGTCCGGGTCGAGCACGTGCAGCGTGCGATGACCCCATGGCCGGTCCGCGGGCCCGGACAGGATGGCCGTGGATGTGTCACGCACTCGCTCGGCCTCCGCGTCGACGTCCTCGACCAGGAAAGCCACCTCGCCGAACGGGCCGCCCGCCCCTACTTCCCTGCCGATGAGCCCGCGCAGCCGAGCCCGCTCGTACAGCGCGAACTTCGTCCCTTCCGTGGCGAACTCCGCGTAGCCGGCCTCGGTGAACTTGAAAGACAGGCCGACGACGTCGCGGTAGAAGGCGATGGAGCGCTGGATGTCGTTCACGTAGAGGATCACGTAATCGACTCGCCGCCGGTTCAAGCCGCCTCCCCCGCGCCCAGGTGCTTGACGAACCATCCAGTCGCCCAGTGGGAGACCTCTTCCAGCGCGCCGGGCTCCTCGAACAGATGCCCGGCGCCGGGGACGACGATCAGGTCGTTCTCACAACGAAGCCGGGCTTGGGCCGAACGGTTCAACTCGAGCACGGTGTCGTCCTCGCCACCCACGATGAGGAGAGTGGGGGCGGTTACCTCCTCCAATCGGTCCCCGGCGAGATCCGGCCGCCCTCCTCGTGACACGATGGCCCGCACCCTCGAGTCCGGCGCTCCTCCGGCCCACAGGGCGGCGGCCGCTCCGGTGCTGGCCCCGAAGTAGCCGATCGGCAGGACACCCACCTCCGGTTCGTGGCGCAGTCGATGAGTGGCTGCGACGAGCCGTTCGGCCAACAACTCGACGTTGAACACGTTCGCGCGGTCCGCTGCCTCCCCCACAGTGAGCAGGTCGAAGAGGAGCGTGGCGAGGCCGGCCTCCACGATCGTCCCCGCGACGCTCCGGTTGCGCCGCGACAATCGGCTGCTCCCGCTGCCATGGGCGAAGACGACGGCCCCTCGTGGGCCCGGCGGGATGGTCAAGTCGCCGGGCAGCCGGACCTCGCCTGCGGCGACCTCCATCTCTCGCGTCTCCGGGCGCATGTCCCCATCTTGCCCCAAGCGGTCACCGCGTATCCTCGGCACCCGTGCGGCTCTACGACGAGGTGACGGGCCAGCTCCGGGAGGTGGAGGTCCGCCCCCGCATGGGCGTCTACGTCTGCGGGATCACGCCCTATGACTCGGCCCACCTCGGCCACGCCTTCACCTACGTCCACTTCGACGTGCTCGTGCGCTACCTCCGCCACCTCGGCGCCGACGTGGTGCACGTGCAGAACGTCACCGACGTTGACGACGACATGCTGCGGGTGGCGAAGGAGCGAGGGGTGGACTTTCGCGAGCTGGCCGAGCGCGAGGTGGCCTCGTTCGAGCGTGCCATGAGAGCGATCGGCGTGACGCCGCCCACCCACTCGCCCAGAGCGACCCAGTTCGTCCCGGAGATGATCGACGAGGTCGGGGCGCTGCTCGCCGCCGGCCGTGCCTACGAACGAGGGGGGACCGTGTACTTCCGCCTGGCCAGCGACCCGGGATACGGCCGCCTCTCACGTCTCTCCCGCCAGGAGATGCTGCGGCTCGCGGCCGAACGGGGCGGCCACCCCTCGGATCCGAACAAGGACGACCCGCTCGATTTCGTCCTGTGGCAGGCGTGGCAGGAAGGCGAGCCCGGGTGGGACAGCCCATGGGGTCGTGGACGGCCGGGCTGGCACATCGAATGCTCGACGATGGCCCGGCGGCTACTGGGACAACCGGTGGACGTCCACGGCGGCGGGTCGGACCTGACCTTCCCGCACCACGAGTCCGAGCTGTCCCAGGCGGAAGGAGTCCCCGGCCCGCAGCCGTTCGTGCGCCACTGGGTCCACACGGGGGCCGTGCATATGGCGGGTGAGAAGATGAGCAAGTCGCTGGGGAACCTGGCCTTCGTGGACGACCTGCTGGAGCGCCACCCTCCCGCCGCAATCCGAGCCCATCTCCTCCGTCACCACTACCGGCAGGACTGGGAGTTCGACGAGCGGGAGTTGAGTCGATCGTCGGCCGAACCGGATCCCGGCCCTGCCGATCGACAGTCGTTCTTCCGAGCGCTGGAGCAGGACCTCGACGTCCCTGCTGCGCTCGATGTACTGGATCGCGCCTCGCGGTCGAGGGCTAAGGGGCCGCGTCAGCTCGTTGCCGACGGTCGAACCCTGCTGGGCCTCGATGCTTCAGGATTCGGCGGATCCGGGACTCCGTGAGACCGATCAGCAGTCGAGGACCTTCTGGCAGGTGGCTTCGATCGGGACGGCGAAGTTGACGTTCTGAGAGAGCGAGAGCGTGTAGCTCACCACGCCCACCACCTCGCCGTACCGATTCACCAGAGGCCCGCCGGAGTTGCCCGGGTTGACCGCGGCATCCGTCTGGATGAAGCGTTTCGTGATCTTGGAGATGACGCCCGTCGTACTGCTCGTTTCCAGACCGTACGGGCTGCCGATGGCCAGGACGAAGTCCCCGACCTGTGGGTTGTGCAGGCGATCGTCCCGCCAAGGCAGCGGGGTGTAGAAGTCCTTGACGAAGAGGAGCGCCAAGTCGTTCTTCGCATCCCAGCTCCACAGCTTGGCCCTCACCCGCTTCGATCCATGTGAGGCGAAAATGGGCGTCGATGGATCGCGGATGGCCGGCTCAACGACGTGGGCGTTCGTCACGATGCCCGTCTGGTAGCCCTTCGGGGGGTTGATCCGCACGACGAATCCGGTCCCGAGGAAGGTGCCGGTGCGAACCGTGAAGATCGAATCCTTCACCTGCTCGACGATCGTCGGCACGTTGGGAGGCAGTTCACCTTCCAACTCATTGAGCTTCCTGGTGACGGCCCCCAGGTTCCGTTGCTGGTTCGACAGGTCCGACCGGGCTCTCTGGAGCAGCTGGCCTGCTTCGCGGAGATCCCCGCGCAGGCTGCCGATCTGGACCAGGGAGTACATGGAGATCGCCAGCCACAGCAGGACGAGGCCGGCGGCGAGTGGAACGAGCATGCGATGACTTCGCCGCGTGGGCCGCGCTGGTTCCGACACATCGGGATGGGGAAGGGGTTCGGTATCGTGCAGGAGGGCTGGCGCAGCCTCTTGGGGTGGAACGGGCGCAGCCTCTTCGACGGGAGCGGTTTCCTGAGGGGGAACGGAGGAGATGTCCAAGCCTAGGCGCCTCCCGATGCCAGACCAAGCAGTTCCCGCTCGAATCCTCGGCTAAACCAGGCCGAGGGCCTTCCAGAAGCCGAGGCCGATCAGGATGGTGCCTTGGACCTCTTCCGGGGCAGGATCTTCGCGCTGCCCACGCTCGGGGTGAACACGCTCTCGTGTCCGTCGGCCCAGCGGACCCGGTAGCGGACGCTCACCGAGCCCTCGATGACCTCGAGGACCTCGCCCTCGCGGGTCGGGGTGCCGACCGATTCGGACTCCACGAGGATCCGGTCTCCCACCTTCCCCTGCATGGTCCGACCTCCTTGCGTCTTCCGCTTCCTTGTTCTAGCTCACCCGCGCCGTCATGGCCAATCGGGGGCTCTCTCCTACGACCACCACCAGCATGCAGCTCTTCCCGGCGGCGTCCGGAGAGAAGAACTCGGTGACGTCGTCGTCATAGAACGTGAGGCCGGTGGCCCCGAACCGATGGGCGTACGCCCCGAGATAGATCCGGCCCGCGACGATGCCACCCTCGAGCTGAGCCGCCCGGTAGCCTCGGTCGCCGAGGGCGTCCAGCACGCCGTCCAGGTCGGCCATCAGGAAGATGGCGGCGGCGGCGTCGGCCGCGAGCCGCTGCTCCAAACACAGGTACCCGGCCTCGCGGCGGAAGTCGCCCGCCCGCAGGAGCTCAAGTCCCCCTTGCCGATAGACGTACGCCCCGGGATCCAGACCCTCGACGGCATTGGCGATGACGTATGGCTCGATGAGGTGATCACCGTAGTCGGTCCAGATGCTGAGTGTGTCCAGCCCGAGCGTCGTTGCGAGTACCCGATCAGGCATCGCGCCACGAGAGAAGAAGCGGGCCGAACCCCGACGGCGGATCACCTCATCGAGTGGATCCTTCGGGTAGTCCCAATTGGGACGCGTGTTCACGACTGGACCGGCGACCTCGGCACCACGCGAGCGCCACGCTGCCACCTCCGAAGCCTCGAGCTTTCCCGAGTCATTGACGCGGCGGATCGACTCGAACTCGTGCTCGCGATGCGACAGCGGTCGGTCGCGAGAGTCCATCGGCTCGGGCCGGCCATCCGCCGGCTCGACGGGGTCGCCGGTGTCCAGTTTCACCAGGCAGAGAGGAAATTCGCGGCGGGCGTCCAGACCGAGGAGCTCCTCCACCTCGTCATCGTCGAAGCCCAGGATGACCGCCGCGGGAAGATCCGTGGCCGAGGCGGTGGTGATGAGGTTGGCCAGGATCATCCCGGCGTCCCAGAACAGGTGCCGGTACCCGCGCTCCGCGTACTTCCAGGCTGTCCGCCATGGCATGCCGGTCAGGATCAGGATCAGCCGCGCCGTGCTCAGGGCGGGCTCGCCTCCCGCCGCCCTGACCAGCGCCGGGCGCGGATCCTCCTTCCGCAGGCGGGTCAGAGAAAAGCCGAGCGGATCGAAGTGGTAGAGGCCGGCGTCGATCCCAGGGATCCCACCGCAGGCGAGGTACAACTCGACGGGATAGAGCGCCCCGGCGGACGCGTATGTTCGGAAGAGGATCCGGCCGCCTCCCCCGGCGTCGACCGCCCGGTGGACTCCGGCAGCCAGGAACAGCAATCGGGCCACACCCCTGACGTCGAGGTCGCCGAGCTGCCGCACTGAGCCCGACCGCGCCATGGCGTCGAGGGCAGCGACGCCGAGCGCGGGGATCTCCCGGGGAAGGGAAAGCTGAGGCTGGCCTTCGTACACCTTGAACGGCTGTGGCTTGTTCGACCAGTCCAAGAATTGGCCGCGGCGACGCACGCTCTCGAAGGAGTGCTTGGTCGCCTCGTGGTACGAACGAGCGATCGACGTCACCGGCTCAGGTGACTACGGCGCTTCGCCCAAGCGCAGGAGGACCAGCGAGTGGGCGGCCACGGTCAACGCGTGCTCCTTCCTGTGCCCGTGGGGCGTAGTGGGGTCCGTCCGGGCCGTATTGATGATCTCCTGCCACGCTCCGTTCCCATCCTCCTGGGGAAGGTCGAAGGACCGCGACTTGGCGCCGGCATTCAGGATCAACAGAAGCGTATCGCCGTAGATGGGGCGGCCACGCTCGTCCAGCTCGTCGGTGGCGTGGCCGTCGACCAGCATCCCCAGCGCCTGGTTGCCCGCCTCGGCCCAATCGTCCCCGGACATCTCCCGGCCGTCGGGGCGGATCCACATGACGTCCTTCACGCCCTCCGCGGCTATGAGCCTGCCGGTGAAGAAGCTCCTCCGCCTGAGCACTGGGTTCGAACGGAAGATCTCCAGAACGTCGCGAGCGAACTCGAGCAGCTGCCGTCCCGAGGCGGTGAGTTCCCAGTTCACCCAACTCACCTCGTTGTCCTGACAGTAGGCGTTGTTGTTGCCCCGTTGGGTTCGTCCCATCTCGTCGCCGCCGAGGAGCATCCGGACGCCCTGGGAGAAGATCAGCGTGGCCAGGAGGTTCCGTTTCATACGCTCGCGCAGCTGATCGATGCGAGGTGAATCGGTGGGACCCTCCACGCCCCAGTTCCGGCTGAAGTTCTGGTCCGAGCCGTCGTGGCTGTTCTCGCCGTTCGCCTCGTTGTGCTTCTGCTCGAAGCTCACCAGGTCGTTCAGCGTGAAGCCGTCGTGGGCGGTGACGAAGTTGATCGTGGCGTAGGTGCGCCGGCCGCTCGAGGCATAGAGGTCGCTCGAGCCCGAGATCCGGTACGCCAGCTCGGCCACCTGTCCCGGATCGCCTCGCCAGAATCTCCGCACGCAGTCCCGGTACTTGCCGTTCCACTCGGCCCAACCCACCGGGAAGTTGCCGACCTGATAACCGCCCTCACCGACGTCCCACGGCTCGGCGATGAGCTTCACCTGAGACAGCAGCGGGTCCTGCTGGATGATGTCGAAGAACGTCCCCAGCCGATTGACCTCGTGCAGCTCCCGAGCCAGGACGGGCGCGAGGTCGAACCGGAACCCATCGACGTGCATGTCCACCGCCCAGTAGCGGAGGCTGTCCATGATGAGCTGGATGGCCCTCGGGTGCAGCATGTTCAGGCTGTTGCCCGTCCCGGAGAAGTCCACGTAGTAGCGCCGTTCGTCCGGCCGCAACCGGTAGAAGGACGCGTTGTCTACCCCCCGGAGCGACAGCGTCGGCCCGAGCTGATTCCCTTCCCCTGTGTGGTTGTACACGACATCGAGGATGACCTCGATCCCCGCCCGATGGAACGCCTTCACCATCGACTTGAACTCTGTGACCTGCTGCCCCAATCCGCCGGTGGCGTATGCGGCGTGGGGCGCGAAGAAGGCGATCGTGTTGTAGCCCCAGTAGTTCGTCAGCCCCCGCTCGACGAGCTGACGGTCGGCCACGAACTGGTGCACCGGCATGAGCTCGACGGCACTGACACCCAGCGAGAGTAGGTGATCGATGATCGGATCGGAGGCCATGGCCAGATAGGTCCCGCGGATCTCGTCGCGGATGTCCGGGTGCAGCATGGTCATCCCCCGGAGATGACACTCGTAGATGACCGTGCGGTTCCATGGGGTCAGCGGCTTGCGGTCCTCCCCCCACGTGAACGAGGGGTCGATGACCACGCCCTTCGGCATATCGCCGGCACTGTCTCGTTCGTCGAAGGACAGGTCCTCATCGGGGTGGCCGATCGCGTACCCGAACATGGAGTCCGACCATTTTTCGATGGTCCCGGACACCGACTTTGCGTACGGGTCGATCAGGAGCTTGTTCGCGTTGAACCGGTGCCCCTCGGCCGGTTCGTAAGGACCGTGCACGCGATAGCCGTAGAGCTGGCCGGGGCGGACGTCGGGCAAGTAGCAGTGCCAGATGAGGTCGGTTCGCTCACGCATCTGGACGCGGCGAGACTCGAATGGGTCGTCGGGCTGCTCGAAGAGGCAGAGGTCAACGGCCTCGGCGTTCTCGGAGAAGATCGAGAAGTTCACTCCCTCTCCGTCCCACGTCGCCCCCTGCGGATAGGGACTCCCGGGCCACACTCGCATCACCGAGCCACCTCCGAGTCCGGCTCGCTGGTGAAGAGGACGAACGACCGTGGCTTCAGCTCCAGCGTTCCTTTGAAGCGTTCGTCGATGAGACCGGGCACTCCGGCGCCGCTCCCGCCCCACCTCTCTTCGGACGAGTCGATCGCCTTCCGCCACCTCCGGCCTGGGGCGACGTCGACCGACGCGCCGGCCTCACCCGTGTTGAAGACTGCCAGCGCCTCACCGTACTCATCCCATCGCTTGACCATCAGGACTCCCTGTGCTTCCTCCGACGTCACCTCGAGATCTGTCCGCGATCTTCGAGCCAGCGCCGGCACCTCCCGCCGCAGCCGCAATAGCTCACGGTACAGGTTCGACAGCAGCCGGCCTCTTCCGGAGACCCCCAACGTGTGATCGAGCTTGGCGCGCTCGAACGTGGATTCGGCCCCGGGATCCGGCGGCTGGTCCGCCCACCGGAACGAGGCGAAGTCGCGGATGCGGCCCTCCCGCACCCCGTCGGCCAGCGCCGGGTCGGAGAAGCTGGCGAAGAAGGGGAACGGCGCCTCTTCCCCGTACTCCTCTCCCATGAACAGGAGGGGGACGAACGGCGACAGCAACATGAGGCCGGCCGCGAGCTTCAGCTCTTCGAAGCCGACCAGCTTCGACAGACGCTCCCCGAACATCGGGTTTCCCACCTGGTCGTGATTCTGGACGAACACGACGAACCGCTCGCCCGGGACGTCTCGGGCGGGGCTGCCGGGGACACGTCCCCGGTGCGGGGTGTACGGGTCCTGGTAGATGAAGGCGTCGTGGTACACGCGGGCCAGCTGTCCGAGGGCGCCGAAATCTCTGTAGTAGCCACTGCGGTCCCCGGTCAGGAGCGCATGCACCGAGTGATGGAAGTCGTCGGCCCACTGCGCGTCGAGGGCGTAGCCACCGCGGTCACGCGTCTCGACCATCTGCCCCCGGTCCAAGCAGCTCTCGGCGATCAGGTGCACGTGGCGACGCAGCTCAGTGGCGCGGGCCTGTACCGTCTCCGCCAACTCTTCGAGGAAGTGCTTCGGCGATCGGTCCTCGATCCGGTCGGCGGCATCCAGGCGGAGGGCGTCGACCCGGTAGTCGTCGATCCACTGCAGGGCGTTCTCGATGAAGAACCGCCTGACCCCTTCGCTTCCTGGCTCGTCGAAGTTCATCCCCCTGCCCCACGGCGTCCGGTACCGGGTCGCGAAATAGGGCCCGAAGTCGGTCGCATGCTCGCCCTCCGGGCCCAGATGGTTGTAGACGACGTCCAGGACGACGGCCAGCCGGCGGCGGTGGCACTCGGTCACCAGACGCGCCAGCCCTTCCGGCCCGCCGTACGAATCCTGGACCGCGAAGGGGTAGACGCCGTCATACCCCCAGTTCCTCCTGCCCGGGAACTGCGCCACCGGCATGAGCTCGACGGCCGTCACGCCGAGCTCCCGGAGCTGATCGAGGTGCGGTACAACGCCATCGAAGGTGCCCTCCCGGCTGAACGTGCCGACGTGCAGCTCGTAGATCGCGTACTCGGAGAGGGGGATGCCGCTCCACCCGGGCACGTCGGACGGCATGGCCCCGAGGTCGACCAAGGCCGAGGGTCCGTGCACACCTTCCGGCTGGTGTCGAGACGCCGGATCCGGCAGCTCGCGGCCACCGTCCAGGCCGAACCGATATCGGGTACCCGGTTCCACACCCGACACCTCGCCATGGAAGAAGCCGCTCGAGCCGTGCTCCATCTCCACTCGATCCCCGGGCAACAACACTTCGGCTCGCTCGGCCCGCGGGGCCCACACCAGGAACCGGCATCGACCGTCTCTCAGGTACGTCGCTCCGAGTCGGCCCTCCACCGCTAGCGAGTGCCCTCGCTCTTGAAGTAGAGGCACCCGAACGGCGGGACCGTCACGGAAACCGACCGGGGACGGGCGTGCGTCTCGATGGGGAAGGCCTCGACTCCGCCCAGGCTGCCCCACCCGCTCCCCCCGTACCACGTCGCGTCCGAGTTCAGGATCTCCTGCCACGAGCCGCCGCGAGGGACACCCAGCAGGTAGTTCGGGCGCGGGACAGGCGTGAAGTTGCAGACCGCCAGGATGATGTCATCTGTCGACTTGGCCAGCCGGATGAAGCTGATGACGCTGGCCTCGTTGTCGTTGGCGTCGATCCACTCGAACCCACCGGGCTCGGCGTCGAGCTCGTGCAGAGCTGGCTCACTGCGATACAGGCTGTTGAGGTCCCGCACCAGCCGCTGAACGCCCAGGTGCGGGGCGTACTTGAGGAGGTGCCAGTCCAGGCTCTGGTCGTGGTCCCATTCGTTCCATTGACCGAATTCCCCGCCCATGAACAGCAGCTTCTTCCCGGTCTGCGCCCACATGTAGCCGAGGAGCACGCGAAGCTGCGCGAACTTCTGCCATTCGTCGCCCGGCATCCGCCCGAGGAGCGACCCCTTCCCGTGCACGACCTCGTCGTGAGACAGGGGCAAGACGAAATTCTCCGAACCCGCGTAGACCTGCCGGAACGTGAGCTCGTGATGGTGGAACTTCCGGTGGATCGGGTCGAGCGACATGTACTCGAGGGTGTCGTGCATCCATCCCATGTCCCATTTCATCCCGAAGCCCAGCCCTCCGACATACGTCGGCCTCGACACCATCGGCCAGGCCGTGGACTCTTCGGCGATGGTGTGGACGTCGGAGTGGATCCGGTAGACCTCCTCGTTCAACCGCCGGATGAACCCGATGGCCTCGAGGTTTTCCCGGCCTCCATATTCGTTCGGGATCCACTCCCCTTCCTGTCGCGAATAGTCGAGGTAGAGCATCGAGGCCACGGCATCCACGCGAAGGCCGTCTGCGTGATACGTAGACAGCCAATGCAGGGCGCTGGACAACAGGAAGGAGCGCACCTCGTTCCGGCCGTAGTTGAAGATGTAGCTGTTCCAATCGGGATGGATCCCCTTGCGCGGGTCGGCGTGCTCGTACAGATGGGTGCCGTCGAAGAACCCCAGTCCGTGCTCGTCGGTCGGGAAGTGCGAGGGCACCCAGTCCAGGACGACCGCGATCCCGTGCCGGTGCAGGTAGTCGATCAAATACATGAAGTCCTGAGGCGCGCCGTACCGGCTGGTGGGAGCGAAGTACCCGGTGACCTGGTACCCCCACGAGCCGTAGAAGGGATGCTCCATCACGGGGAGGAACTCCACGTGGGTGAAGCCCATCTGCGTGCAGTACTCGGCGAGGCGAGGAGCCAGCTCGCGGTACCCGAGCATCCGGTCCTCGTCGCCGCGCATCCACGAGCCGAGGTGCACCTCGTAGGTGGCCATGGCCTGACGCAGCGCTTTCCGCCCGCGCCGGTCCGCCATCCACGTCCCGTCCTCCCATTCGAACTCGAGGTCCCACACCACGCTGGCCGTCTTGGGCGGGACCTCGGTGCGGAAGGCGAAGGGGTCCGCCTTGTCCACGCGATAGCCCTGGTGGCGGGAGACGACGTGGTACTTGTACACGGTCCCCTGCCCCACGCCGGGGATCAGCCCCTCCCAGATGCCGGAATCCGACCTCGGGACGAGCGGATGAGCCTCGCGGTTCCAGCCGTTGAAGTCCCCCACCACCGAGACCCGCTCGGCGTTCGGGGCCCACACCGCGAACGAGGTGCCCTGGACCCCCTTGGTGGCCAGGTGGGCTCCGAGTCGCTCGAACAGGAGCGAGTGGGTGCCTTCGTTGAACAGGTAGAGGTCGTCGTCCGTCAGCAAGCTGGCGTGACGACCGCTCACGGTTGCTTCCTCATTCGATCCACGCGTTGAAGGGTACCTGCGACGTCGGGATGGGAGCGGAAGGTCTCGAAATCGAGCCGAGCTCGCCGCCGCCAGTTCGGGTGCGCGTCAACCGTGCCGGGCACGTTCTGAGGGTCGGCCTCCAGCCACAGGTCCTCCAGGTTGAGCACCATCATCCGAGCCGGGCTGGACGCCAGATAGCCGAGGCACGCCTCCAGCACGTCGCGCTCCTCGGCGTGGCCACCGAGCAACCCGCGCCGCCGCAGCGACTCGACCAGGACGGCTCGCACTCTTTCGTCGAGCGCCTCCCAGAACGCCGCGAACGGAGGAAGGTCGTGGGTGTTGAGGCTGGCCAACGCGCCGGCCGGCACCGGCGCAAGGGCGTCCGTGGCATCCGGACGCGTCCACACCTCAACCTCGAGCACGTGACTCCGGTACAGACCGTGGCGAGCCATCGCCCGCCGTACGTACGCGGGGACCACGCCGAGGTCCTCCCCCGCCACCACGGTCTGCGCCCGCTTCGACTCCAGCGTGAGGATCGCGTACAGCTCCTCGGGTCGGTAACGGATGTACACGCCGTGATCGCCATGCATCCCGTTCGGCACGACGAACAGCCGATGCAACCCCATCACGTGGTCGATGCGGACCACGCCGGCCAGGCGCAACAGATGACGCAAGCACGCGATCGGGTACCGGTAGCGTTGCTGTCGGATCCCCTCCGGAGAGAGCGGACGGAACCCCCAGTTCTGTCCGCCGAAGTAGAACGGGTCCGGAGGGGCCCCGGCCGAGACCCCCTCGAGGAACGCCTCCCGCTCCCGCCACACGTCGTATCCGGAGGGGTTCACACCGAGCGGCAGGTCGAAGTACAGGCCCGAACCGCCCTGGCCAGCCTCTCCGGCCGCCCGCTCGAGCTGCTCCGCGGCCAGCCATTGCGCGTAGAGGTGGTAGCGGAAGGACGACTCGTCACCACCCACCGCCGCCGGTAGCGACCCCTGCCGTTCGCGTATCGGCCACTCACTCCAGGGCGTGCGGTACCGGTCACACGCCGCTCGGAACCGGGCGTAGTCCTCCACCGCGGGGTTGGCTCGGACGAACGTCTCGAACGCCTCGTCGCGGCTTCCGGAGCCCGCGAAGAAGCACCGGGCCAGTGCCTCCAACACCGTGCGCTTGGCGGCCATGGTCCGGCGGTAGTCGACGAGAGGAAGGTCGCGAAGCGCGTCGAGCTCGGACCGGACCGCTCCCGAGGCCAGCATGGACCGAGCTTCCTCGCACCTCTCCAGCTCGGGAGCCTTCGCCAGGTCGACGTACAGCTCGTTCCAGAACAGCCGGCTGGCCGGCGAATAGGGACTGGGATCGAACGGCTCGTCGAGGAACGCCGCCAGGAGCGGCAGGGTGGCCACGGTCCGTCCGCCAAGCCCGCGCACCCACCGAAGGAGCGCCTCGAGGTCGGAGAAGTCGGCGATGCCGAGGCTTCGTTCCGACCGCATCGCGTACAGCGGAAGGAACACGCCCCACGTCTTGTCCGATCCCGGCTGGGCGGCCAGCCCAGAGGACGAGACGACCATCGATGTCTGTCGCTCCCCGTCCAGTTCGACCGACAAGGCGTGATACCCCTCGGGCAGGGTCTTCGGCACGGCGATCCGGGCGTCGACGTACGCCGCGCCTTCCACTTCGACCCGCTCGCCCCCGACCTCGGTCTCCCAGGCGACGAGCGTGTCGCCGTCTTCCAGCACCAGCGAGCAGCGGGCGGACCGGCCGGCAAGGGTAGCGGGCACACGAAGCGCAACCGGCCCAAGCCGCCCCTTCCAGGCGACCGTCACCGGCTCCAGCCGCCGTCGCCACTGCTCCTGGTCGCGGTGGCGAAGCGCACCCGGGACGTCGTTCCACCCGGCCACCGGCGCACCCATGGCTTGCAACACGGCCAGCAACGAGTCGGCCGGAGCTCGATGGCGGCGTCCGGCGAGGTCCGTGTAGTTGAGCTGGATGCCGTATGACCGGGCCAGCCTGTGGAGCGAGCGTTCGGGAGTCGCGCCGCGAGGGGGCCTCGCGATGGTCGCCGCCTTCAGTCCGGACCCTCCAGCTGTTGGAGGATCCCCTCGATGGGGATCTTCACCCAATCCGGCCGGTTGTTGAGCTCGTACCTCAGCTCGTACAGGGCCTTCTCCAGGAGATGGACGTCCAGGAGAGCGCCGACCTCCCCGCGGCTCGATGGAAGGATCCGCGCCACCGAGGGGACCTCCAGATAGCTCCGGAGGAAGGCGCCCGCCACCCTCTGGTACCAAAACACGATCCAGGGTTGGAGGAACGAGGGGTTCTCCTGGAGGGGCGGCCCGCCGGCGAGGGACAACAACGCTGTGTACCCGGCGTAGTGGAACGACCGGATCATCCCCGCCACGTCCCTGAGCGGTGAGCGCTTGATGCGGCGCTCGGAGAGAGGCCGGGCCGGCTCGCCCTCGAAGTCGATGAAGACGAAGTCGCGCCCCGTGTACAGAACCTGGCCGAGGTGGAGGTCCCCGTGGGTGCGGATCCGGAGACCGGTGATCTTCGTCTCCAGGACCCGGTGCAGCCGGCGCAGGACCTCCGGCTCCAGGTCCAACACCTGGACGAGCTGCGGCACGTCCTTGGCCTTGGCGCGGACGAGGCGGAACACCTCGGCGGCCATCGATCGCATCGACTGGTACAGGGAGCGCTGGTAGTGCGTGGTCATGGGCTCCGCGATGAAGGCCGGCTCCTCGCCCGCGGCGAGGGCGGCGTGCAGTTCTCCGGTTCGCTGCCCGAGGAGGCGGGCCGTTTCCAGGTAGGGACCGATCAGCTCGGGGGCCAGCGGCGGCGACTCGGATGCCGCCACATCCAGCAGGGAGGCTTGGCGGGCCAGGGGCGGCTCGTTCTCCTCGGGCTGGAGGGTCCGGACCTCATCCAGGTAGGTGCGGAGGGAGTCGAGGGTGAACTTCCAGGCATCGCCCTCGTTCGGCACGAACGCCTGGAGGATCCCCACGGTCATCGGCTTGGCCGTCCCGCGGACGTACTCGAGAGCGCCGGCAGCTGCGGGGATGTGCGGGAACGCCGCCTGCTCTGTGAGGAACCTGCCGACCTCGAGGTCCGGGTTCACACCTTCCTCGAGCCGGCGGAAGAACTTCAGCAGCAGGGTCCCTCCGTACGCCACGGACGTGTTGCTCTGCTCCGCCTGAACGACGGCCGGGTCGGGCCACGGATCCCCGGGACGGATCAGGCGCCGGAAGGCGGGCGTGGTGGAGGCAACCAACCTCCCGGCGCGCCCGGGTAGGGTTCGGCGCCGGGCCATTCCCTGGAGGAGGGCCCGGCCGAAGCTCGGATCCACGAACGCGTCGTACAGGAGCCGCTCGCCGCCCGTGGTCTGGAGCCGCGCCACCCGCGCGTATCGAGGGGGCTCGGATCCCGTCCCGTCGCCGGGGGCGGCGGTGAGCGGAAGGACGTACCGCTCCGGGTCTCCTTCCGTGAACTCGACGTGCACGAGCGTGAGATAGCTGACGCCGGCGGAGGCCGAACCGCCAGGCCTTGGGGTGTCAGCGGAAGCGGGGGCCGGGACCGGCACCGGTACCGCCTCGACGATCTCGGCGGTCTTGATTCGCCGGGCCTTGGACCGGAACCAACGGCGCGGATAGAGGTAGGCGGGCAGCACCTCCTCCAACAACCCGCGCCCACGTTCGGTGAAGATCTCGTCCCAGGATCCATCGACCGTGAGCTCCGGCAGGGGGCGCTCGGCCTCCGCGGTGACGGCCGGCATGACGCGCTGGCGCTCGACCGAGAACAGGGCGTAGCCGTAGGGTCCGAGCGTCAACACGTAGGGACGGTCGGCCACCCGGGGGAACTCGGTCCCGCCGAACAGCTCGATCGGCACGAGGTCCTGGTATTTCAACAGGTCGATCTCCACGTATTGCGCGTAACGCGACAGGTTCGTCGCCACCAGGATCGTCTCGTCCTCGTACCTGCGGAGGAAGGCCAGGACCTTCCGGTTCTCCGGATAGAGGAACTCCAGGGTCCCCCGCCCGAAGGCCCGGTAGCGCTTTCGCAGCGCCATGAGGCGTTTCATCCACCAGAGGAGCGAGTGTGGGTTGTTCTGCTGGGCCTCCACGTTGATGGCCTCATAGTGGTACTCGGGATCGATGATCGTGGGAAGGTAGAGCTTCTGCGGGTTGCCGCGGGAGAAGCCGGCGTTTCGATCCGAGCTCCATTGCATGGGCGTCCGGACCCCGTTTCGGTCCCCCAGGTAGATGTTGTCGCCCATCCCGATCTCGTCCCCGTAATAGATGACGGGCGTTCCCGGCAGTGTGAACAGCAGCACGTTCATCATCTCGATCAGCGGGCGGTTGTTGCCGAGTAGCGGCGCCAGCCTCCGGCGGATCCCGAGGTTGATCCGGGCTTGCGGATCCTCCGCGTAGACCCGGTACATGTAGTCCCGTTCCTCGTCGGTGACCATCTCCAGCGTCAGCTCGTCGTGGTTGCGGAGGAAGATCGCCCACTGGCACGTCTCGGGGATGGGCGGGGTCTGGGACAGGATGTCCACGATGGGGAACCGGTCCTCCATCCGGATTGCCATGAACATGCGGGGCATCAGCGGGAAGTGGAAGGCCATGTGGCTCCGGTTGCCCTCCCCGAAATAGGCGGCCGCGTTCTCCGGCCACTGGTTCGCTTCCGCCAGCAGCATCCGGTCCCCGTACCCCTGGTCCACGTGGGCGCGAATCTCTTCCAGGAAGGCGTAGGTCTCGGGGAGGTTCTCGCAGATGGTGCCCTCCCGTTCGAACAGGTACGGAACGGCGTCCAGTCGCAAGCCGTCGACGCCCAGGTCCAGCCAGAAGTCGACCACCGAGAACATCGCCCGGCGCACGTCGGGGTTGTCGAAGTTCAGGTCGGGTTGGTGGGAGTAGAACCGGTGCCAGTAGTAGGCCTTGGCCACGGGGTCCCAGGCCCAGTTCGAGGACTCGAAGTCCTTGAAGATGATGCGCGCCTCTGAGTACCGCTGGGGGCTGTCGCTCCACACGTAGAAGTTCCGCCACGACGTGCCCGGACGGGCCCGGCGGGCTCGCTGGAACCAGGGGTGCTGGTCCGAGGTGTGGTTCAGCACGAGCTCGGTGATGACCTGCAGGCCCCGCCGGCGGGCCTCGCGCATGAACGTCCGGAAGTCCCGAAGCGTCCCGTAGGAAGGATGGATGCCCTTGTACTGGGCGATGTCGTAGCCGTCGTCCCTGAGCGGCGAGGGATAGAAGGGCAGCAGCCAGATCGCCGTGACCCCGAGGTCCATGAGGTAGTCCAGCTTGTCGATCAGCCCGGGCAGGTCCCCGATGCCGTCGGCGTTCCCGTCGTGGAAGGCGCGGACGTGCAGCTCGTAGACGATGGCGTCCCGGTACCAGAGCGAACGGTCCGAGCCGGCCATCACATGAAGGACTCGAAGTCGTGCTCGGTTCGGACCCTTCCCCTGATCCGGAACATGTGCGCGGGGACCACCGACGGATCGAGCCTGACGAAGTTGCGCGATCCCTGCCACACGTGGCGGGCGTCGGTCAGCATGTCGTGGACCTGGAAGTTCTGGTCCGGATCGACTCCCAGCGCGTCCAGGTCGAGCTCCAGCCACCCCTCCTGCGTCATGCGCGGATTGAGGTTCACCACCGTGAGGACGACGTTCGAGCGGTCCTCGGTGCACTTGCTGTATGCGATGAGCTCATCGTTCTCGATGCGGTGGAAGCGCAAACTGCGGTCGCTCTGCAGCGCTGGGTTGTCCTTCCGGATGCGGTTCACGCGGCCGATGAAGTCGGCCAGGCTCTCCGACCACTCGAGCTCCCAATCCCGGATCTCGTACTTCTCCGAGTCCAGATACTCCTCGCTGCCCTCTTCCAGCGGCTGGCTCTCCTGAAGTTCGAAGGCAGGGCCGTAGATCCCGTAGCTGGCGCCCAGCGTGGCCGCCAGCACGAGCCGCTGCATGAACGCCGGCCGCCCGCCCGTCTGCAGCTGCTCGGTCAGGATGTCCGGAGTGTTCGGCCACAGGGAGGGACGGAAGAACTGAGCGACGTCGGTCCTGGTGAGCTCCGTGAAGTACTGCTCGAGCTCCCACTTCGCCGTGCGCCAGGCGAAGTACGTGTAGGACTGGGTGAAGCCGAGCTTCGCCAGGCGGTACATGACCTTCGGGCGGGTGAATGCCTCAGCCAGGAAGATCACGTCGGGGTGTTCGGACTTGACTTCTCCGATCAACCACTCCCAGAAGCTGAAAGGCTTGGTGTGCGGGTTGTCGACTCGGAAGATGCGCACACCGTGGCCGATCCAGAAGAGGACGATGCTCTTCAGCTCCTCCCACAGCTGGGGCCAGGCCTCGGTCTCGAAGTCGAGTGGGTAGATGTCCTCGTACTTCTTTGGCGGGTTCTCAGCGTCCTGGATGGTGCCGTCCGGCCGGTGGCGGAACCACTCCGGATGCTCCTTGACGAACGGGTGGTCGGGCGAGCACTGGTATGCAAGGTCAAGGGCCACCTCCATGCCGTGTTCCTCGGCCCGGGCCACGAAGTGTTCGAAGTCTTCGATCGTGCCGAGTTGCGGGTGGAGGGCCTTGTGCCCACCCTCCTCGCTCCCGATGGCCCAGGGGCTTCCAGGATCGTTGGGCTCGGGCTGCGTGGTGTTGTTCTTGCCCTTGCGGTGCGTGTGTCCGATGGGGTGGATGGGCGGGAGGTAGATCACGTCGAAGTCCATCCCCGCCACGTACTTGAGCCGCTCTTCGGCGTCGGCGAATGCTCCGTGGCGACCGGGCTCCGCCGAGCAGGACCGCGGGAACATCTCATACCAGGTCCCGAACCGGGCTTTCTGCCGGTCGACCACGACCATGAGCTGCTTGCCGTAGCTGGTCGACGGCCGGCGGTCCGGATATCGGTCCATCAGCGCGAGCAGGGCGGGGTCGAGGGCAGCCTCGACGGCCGCTTCCTGACTGACCTGGAGGCGCTTGGCCCAGGCGCGGAGTTCGCGGGCATCGTCGCGGGTCGCGCCGCGGGCGGCCTTGCCGACCATCCGCCCCCCGGCGAGGAGATCCACCGAGACGTCCTGGCCGGCCTGCGCCTTCTTCTGGAGATCCCGTCGCCAGGTCCCGAAGCGGTCGACCCAGGCCCGGAGCGTGTACCGGTACCACCCCAGCTCGGACACCGGGAACGCTCCCCTCCACCGGTCGTTCTCGACGAAGGCCATCCGAACGTCCCGCCACGCCGCCTGGTCTTCCGTCCGAAAGCGCAGCTCGGCGGCGACGGCCTCGTGCCCATCCGCGAAGACGTCTGCCTCCACGACGACGCGCTCTCCCAGCACGCGCTTGACTGGGAAGCGGCCGCCGTGAAGCTCGGGCTGAACGCCCTCGATGACCACGCGACGCCTTCCCTCTCTGACTCTCACCGGATCCTCGCCGGAGCCATCGTCAATGCGCCTCCCGCCTTGAGTGACGAGCTTGGCACCATGGATGGCTAGGTTCAAAAACGTCGTCGAGAAGACGGGGTTCGACAGGCCCCCGGCTGCCTTGATAAGCAATGGCCCCATGCGCCTTCAGATGGCCGCCCCGGGATGGCACCCGGACTTCCTGGACCTCCCCTGGTGGATCCCGCTCGAGGCCTGGGAGTCAGATCGGCTGGTCGAGGTCCCGCGCGGCATCGCCCGCCACGTGGTCCGATTCGTGAACTACGAGGGCGTCCTGTACGCCCTGAAGGAACTGCCCGAGGTGCTGGCCTACCGCGAGTACCGGGTCCTTCGGGAGCTCGGCGGGGCAGGGGTTCCAGCCGTGGAGGCTGTGGGAGTCGTCACCGATCGCTCGCCGGACGCCGCGGAAGGAGGGAGCTCTCCGGCCCCGGAGCTCGACGCCGGCCTGATCACCCGCCATCTCCAGTTCTCGCTTCCCTACCGGCAGCTCTTCACCGGCCGGGGCGTCCCGGACCTTCGGAACCGCCTCATGGACGCGCTGGTCCGGTTGCTGGTTCGCCTGCACCTCGGGGGCTTCTTCTGGGGCGACTGCTCCCTTTCCAACACGCTCTTTCGTCGCGACGCCGGCGCGCTCACCGCGTACTTGGTCGACGCCGAGACCGGCGAGCTCCATCCCCAGCTGAGCGACGGCCAGCGGATGCACGACCTCGACATCGCCGAGGAGAACATCGGGGGAGAGCTGATGGACCTCCAGGCCGCCCACGGGGTCCCCCAGGACGTCGATCCGGTCGAAGCTGCGGCGGAGGTCCGCTCCCGCTACGAGGACCTGTGGTGCGAGCTGACCCGGGAGGACACGTTCGGCGCGCAGGATCGCTATCAGATCGACGCCAGGCTCCGCAGGCTGAACGAGCTCGGATTCGACGTCGAAGCGATGGAGCTGGTCAGCACGCCCGAGGGTTTGCGCCTTCGGCTCCAGCCCAAGGTCGTCGAGCGCGGGCACCACCGGAACCGCCTCCTCCTGCTGACGGGGTTGGACGTCCGGGAGAACCAGGCCCGCAGGCTGCTCAACGATCTGGACAGCTTCCGAGCGCACCTGGAACACAAAGAGGGGAAGCCCGTCCCCGAGCAGGTGGCCGCGTACCGCTGGCTGCGCGAAGTCTTCGAGCCCGCCATCGGGTCCATCCCGGCCGAGCTGCGCGAGAAGTTGGAGCCCGCCGAGATCTATCACGAGCTCCTCGAGCACCGCTGGTTCCTGTCGGAGGCGGCGGGCAGGGACGTGGGTATGGACCCGGCGGTCAGGTCCTACGTCGGCAACGTGCTGATCTTCGCACCGAACGAGCGAACCGTGTTGCCTTCGGACACCGGCCCGGTGCCTGCCATCGAGCTCAGAGAGGAACCCGCGGAATCCTAGGGTTCGGGGTCGCCGGTCAGGCGCCGGTACAACGAGACCGTTCGATCCGCCACCGCCGACCAGGTGAACCGCTCCATCACCCGGCTCCGCCCCGCCTCCCCGAAGGCCTCGGCCGTGTCCCGATCGACCAGGAGCCCGTCGACCCGCTCGGCGATGGCGGCCGCGAACGCCTTGGCGTCGGCGGGCGTGCCCCACGGGTCCGTGGGCTCGAACGGAACGAGGAAGCCGGTCCTGCCGTCCTCGACCACCTCCGGGATGCCCCCGGTGGCCGTGGCCACCACCGGGGCCCGGCACGCCATGGCCTCGAGGTTCACGATCCCCAGCGGCTCGTACGTGGACGGGCACACGAACACTGCGGCGTGACTCATCAGCTGGATCACCTCGTCCTTGCCGAGCATCTTCGCGATCCACACCACCCCTCCTCGCTCCCCCGCCAGCTCCTCCACCCTGCTCGCCACCTCCCGCTCGAAGTCGGGGGTGTCGGGGGCTCCTGCGCACAGCACGATCTGGGCCCTCGGGTCGATGTCCCGGGCCGCGTCGAGGAGGTGGGTGATCCCCTTCTGGCGGGTGATCCTTCCGACGAACAGCACGTACGGCCTTCCGGGGTCGACGCCATAGCGCTCCAGCACGTCCGTCCTCGGGTCGGGTCGATACTCGTCCGGGTCGATGCCGTTGTGGATGACCTCGACCTTCGACGGGTCGATGGCCGGATACACGCGAAGGATGTCCGCGCGCATGGCGGCGGACACGGCGATCACGGCGTCCGCGCCCTCCAGCCCTGTCCGCTCGCAGAAACAGGACACGGCGTAGCCCCCGGTGCCAAGCTGCTCCGCCTTCCAGGGGCGGAGCGGCTCGAGGCTATGGGTGGTGGCCACGTGAGGGATCCCGTACAGCAGCCTCGCCAGGTGCCCGGCGAAGTTCACGTACCACGTGTGGCTGTGAACGAGCGAGGCCGCTTCCAGACCGGCGGCCATGGCCAGATCCACCGACATGACCTGCAGCGCCGCCACGTGGGGCGCCTCATCGGCCAGCCGGTCCCACGGCTGGAAGGCGCGAACGGGCATTGGTGCATTGGTTGCGTTGGCCCGTCCGAACCTGCGCACCTCAACGGAGACGCGCTTGGCCAGCTCTCGCGAGAGGTATTCGACGTGGACGCCGGCCCCGCCGTAGACGTCCGGCGGATACTCCCGCGTGAGCAGGACAACCTTCAACCGCCGGCCCTCGTATTCCGATCGTTGAATCGAAGGCCATGGGAAAGAATGGTCCCGACATGAGCTCGGAGAGCCGCACTCCGCCCGGTCACACCGCCGCCCACGGAGGTGTCCTGGGGTGGACCCTGGCCTTCGTCGCCGTCGCGGGCCTGCTGTCGGCGGGGATCGCCGCCCTTGCGGCCGGGTCCCACCGCGCCGCCCCGGCGGTTCGGCCTGCGGCTCCCGCCCCGGGCGTCGACCGCCGGAACGGCCCGCCCGGCCTGATCGTGTTCGCCAGCCGGAGCGACAGCGACGGACGCTACCACATCCACGTCGTCAATCCCGACGGGACGGGAGAAACCGCCCTCACCTCGGGGCCCGACGAGGACAAGACGCCCGCGTGGTCGCCGAACCGTGAGCTCATCGCGTTCACGCGGGGTTCCCCCGCCACCGGCTCCGCTGCCAAGATCACGCACCTCTACATCATGAAGGCAGACGGGAGCAGGGTGATCCAGCTCACCGACGGTCCCGGCGAGGCGAAGGACCCCTCCTGGTCCCCGGACGGTACCCGCATCGCGTTCACCGCCCGGGACGCCTCCGGGAAGGCTCATCTCCTGATCGCGAACGTCGATGGAACCCCTCCGCCCCAGCTCCCGATGCCACCGGCGGGCTGCGTCGACCAGGAGCCGGCCTGGTCGCCGGACGGGCTCACCATCGCCTTCGCCCGCAAGTGCGGCGAGCAATCTTCCGGGCTCCACCTGATGCATCTCGATGGGACCGGGCTCCAAGCGCTCACCCCTTTCGGGAGGACTCCCGACTGGTCGCCGGACGGCTCGAAGATCGCCTATACGGGGCTCGGGTCCTACGGTCCGGCCGTCTACCTGATCAACGCCGACGGTACAGGGAAGGTGGAGCTGACGAGCGACTTCTCCGGCGACCCCGTCTGGTCGCCCGACGGGAGCCGGATCGTGTTCACGGTGAACCAGGTGGCCGTCGTCAAGCTCTACATCATCAACGTTGACGGGACCGGCATCAGGCGGCTCACCGACACCGCGTCCAGTGAGGTCGCGGCTTCCTGGTAGGCACCCCGGGCTCCGAAAATCCACCGATTTTCCACATGACGCGGAAGTGGCTATAGTCCGTTTTTGGCGTCCCTACCAGGGGGTTATCGGTGGCCGAGATCACGCTGGAGGACGTAGGCAAGGTCTATCCCGACGGGACCAGGGCCGTCGCCGACTTGGACCTGGCGATCGGTGACGGGGAGTTCGTGGTGCTCGTCGGCCCCTCCGGCTGCGGGAAGACGACCGCGCTGCGAATGGTGGCCGGACTCGAAGAGATCACCGAAGGCGTAGTCAAGATCGGCGACCGGGTCGTCAACGGGCTGCCGGCCAGGGATCGCGACATCGCGATGGTTTTCCAGAACTACGCGTTGTACCCGCACATGTCCGTGTACGAGAACATGGCCTTCGGGCTGAAGCTCCGGAAGGTTTCGCGGGACGAAATCGACCGCCGGGTGAAGGACGCGGCCCGGATCCTCGGCCTGGAGGAGTTCCTGGGCCGGAAGCCGAGGGCGCTCTCCGGGGGCCAGCGGCAACGGGTGGCCATGGGCCGGGCCATCGTCCGCGAGCCACAGGCGTTCCTGATGGACGAGCCCCTGTCCAACCTCGACGCCAAGCTGCGCGTCCAGATGCGCGCGGAGATCGCGAAGATCCAGCGCGACCTGGGGGTCACCACCATCTACGTCACGCACGACCAGACGGAAGCCATGACGATGGGCGATCGGGTGGCCGTGATCCGAAAGGGACAGCTCCAGCAGGTCGAGCCCCCCCAGATCCTGTACGACCACCCGGTCAACCTGTTCGTGGCCGGGTTCATAGGATCGCCGGCCATGAACATGGTCGAGGCAGACCTCTCCGGGACCGACGGGTCCACCTTCGTCGAGTTCGGTGGGTTCAGGCTCAGGGTCGAGGACGAGGCCGTGGCATCGCGTCCGGCCCTCCGGAAGTTCGACGGAAAGAGGGTTGTGGTCGGCATCAGGCCCGAGGATATGGAGGATGCGTCGCTCGTCCCCGACGCGCCACGGGATCGCCGCGTCTCGGCCACGGTGGAACTGAGGGAGGCGCTCGGGTCGCTGATCCTCATTCACTTCACGGTGAGCGCCCCCATCGTCGTGACCGAGGACACCAAGGAACTGGCCAGTGACGTGGGGACCGAGGCCCTGGAGAACCTCCACCAGAAAGCCAAGCAAGACACGTCGACGTTCGTCGCCGAGCTGGACCCCAAGACCAAGGTGCGAGAGGGGGATCGGGTCGAGCTGGTGGTCGACACCGGCCGTCTCCATTTCTTCGACCCCGAAACCGGGCGGGGCATCTACCAGGGATAGCCAGTGGCCGGAGAGGCGGTGATCGGACGGGCAGCCAGGGGGCAGCCCCGGTCCGTCGCATGGGTCCGCCGGCACACGTTCGAGATCGTCCTCATCCTCCCACTGGTTGCGTACATCACCGTCTTGACGATCGCTCCGATCATCGACACGTTCCGCCTCTCGTTCAGCGCGCCCAACGCCGGGTTCGGGACCTTCGACAGCTACCAGGCGATCTTCAAGGACACCGTCTTCCGGCACGCGGTCGTCAACACCATCATCGTCGCCCTCCTATCGCTGGTTCTCGAGGTGGGCGTCGGTCTGGCCATCGCGCTGACCCTCCACGTCAAGTTCGTCGGTCGAGGGTTCGTGCGAACGGTCATGCTGGTTCCCCTCGGAGTCCCCACCATCGTGTCGGGCGCGGTCATGCTCCTCATCTTCGCCCGTGCCGGCTACATGAACTCCATCCTCGGCCTGTTTGCCGGCCTCATCGACAGGATCCCTGGGATCGACTTCAAATGGACGAACGTGTCGTGGACCGCAGCCGGGGGGTGGCGGACGCTGTTCACGATCGCCATCGCCGACATGTGGAAGGTGCTCCCCATCATGACCCTAATCTTCTTGGCCGGCCTCCAGTCGATCCCCGAGGACGTGTACGAGGCCGCGGATGTCGATGGCGCCACGAAGTGGCAGCGCTTCACTCGAGTCACTTTGCCGCTGCTGATCCCCTTCTTCACCATGGCCCTCATCCTTCGGGCCATCGACGCATTCCGCATCTTCGAGCTCGCTCTTGTGCTCGGCACTGAGCCAGTTCTCGGGACCTACATCTCGGGCAGATACCGGCCACCCGCCAACGATCCGTTCACCTCGGCAGCGGCGTCGATCATCTTGTTCGGCATCATCATGCTGTTCATCATCATGTACCTGAAGTTCGTGGCGCGATTCCAGGTGCAGCGATGAGCACTCCTCGCTTCCGGCGCACCAGGCGCGATCCGCTAGACGTCCCGCTTCGGGTCACTTTCCCCTTCTGGGTGATCGGATCGGTCCTCCTCGTGCTCTTTCCGCTCTATCTCATCTTCATGGTGTCGTTCGCCCCCGGCTCGGCCGTCTTCGGGGAGCGACCACAGCTGGTGGTCACCAACTTCACGTTGCAGTGGTGGCAGGAGGCTTTCAAGTCCGCCGGCCTGATCCCGCCACTGGTCAAGAGCCTCGTGGTCGCGTCGGTCACCACGCTGCTGGCGATCCTCATCGCGGCCCCGGCAGCGTACGTGATCTCCCGGCTCCGTCCCGCCATCCGGTACACGATCGTCATCGGGCTCCTGGTGACCCGGATGTTCCCGGAGTTCGCCATCGGCATCTCGGTGGCCACCCGGTTCGCCAAGCTCGGCCTCCTGGACGACTACTTGGGACTCATCCTGGCCCACCTGATCGGTTCCCTGCCGTTCATCGCCTGGATCCTCGTCGGTACGTTCGAGACCATCCCCATCGACCTGGAGGAGGCGGCTCAGATCGACGGGGCGTCCAGGCTCGGAACTTTGATCCGGGTCGTCTTCCCCATCGCGGCGGGAGGCATCGCCGTGGCCTCCCTGTTCGTGTGGCTGTACTCGTGGAACGAGTTCCTCTACGCGCGACTCCTGACCACGAACCAGTTGACGCTGCCGCTGAAGGTGTTCCAGACGATCGACCGAGGGACTACCCAGCAATTGGCCACCGTGGCGGCGATCCTCACCCTGCCCATCTTGCTCGTCGTGTATTTCCTCCAGCGATACCTGCGCCCCGGCGCACTTACCGGAGCCGTGAAAGGATGAAGAGTCATCGAGTAGAGGCCGGGCCCCTGGAGGGCCCGAGGAGGTGTGGTGAATGAGGTACAGGTCGAAGGCGACGTTCGCCGTCCTCGCGGTGCTCGCCATGGTGGGCGCTGCGTGCGGGGGCGGGGGAGGTGGCGGGAAGGCCACGGCCACGGGGGCGCTGGCCGGCACCACGATCACGCTCAGCGTTTCGCTGGCGGAGTCGGAGGTCGGACCGGTCCAGGACCTGCTGTCGACATTCAAGGACCAGACCGGGGTGAACGTGAAGCTCACCAAGGTCGAGGCCCGAGACCTCGCCGATAAGCTCCAGGTCGAGGTGGACTCCGGCAATCACACCATCCAACTGTTCGCCCAGGACAACCTGGCCCTGGCGGTCCTGGTCGACAAGGGCCTGGTCGAGGACCTCTCCGACATCCAGGTCCCGGACGGGGTGACCCAGGCGCTGATCCCGGAGAAGTTCGATGGAAAGCAGTACTTCCTGCCGTTCCGTCCCAACGTCCGGGTGACCTACGTGAACAAGGACCGCTTTGCCGCGGCCGGCGTGCAGCCTCCCACCACCGTGGATGAGTACAAGGCGGTGGCCGAGAAGCTGAAGGCCGAGGCCGGAGGTCAGGGCAAGGTGACCCTGTCCCTCTCCAACACCGGGGGCGACACTGGTCCGCTGGGTGTGACCATGTCGGAATGGATCGTCTCCTACGGCGGTGACCCGCTGATCCTGAACGACGAGGGGTCCCTCAGTGCCATCACCTTCCTCCAAGGGCTGTGGAAGGAGGGCGTCTTCGCCAAGGAGAGCCTCCAGGCCAAGTTCGACACCGAGGTCGACTATCTGCAGGGAGAAACATCTTGGATGGCCACGAACTGGCCGTTCACGACCGGTGAGCTCGCGAAGACGGGCATCCTCGAAAAGTTCGATGTCTACGAGGGATGGGCGGGCCCCGCGCGGGCGGCCCACGTGGTCGGCGGGGACGTCCTGGGGATCCCGAAGGGCGTCAGCGGCAAGCAGAAGGAAGCGGCCCTCGCGCTGGCCAACTTCCTGGTGTCGAGAGAGACTCAAACGACTCTGGTGGCGAAGCTCTCCTGGCCCTCGGTCCGCAGTGACGCCTTGGCGGAGGTTCCGGCAGATCAGAAGCAGACGTTCGATGCCATCACGGCAGCACTGGCCAACGGCTACTACCGCCCCAACGTCGTCTACTGGTCCGACGTCGAGTCCGCCATGGACGACGTGATCCACAACGCCATCGTCGGCGGGCAGGACGTCAAGACGGTCCTGGACGCGGCGCACAACAAGATCGCCGCCGCCGCCCAGTCGAAAGGAGCCCAGTACCCGCCCAGCTCCTGACGTTCTCCATTCAGACGAAGAAGGGCCGCCCCTGCCGGGGGCGGCCCCCTCCTTTTGTGGGGTAAGGTCCCATCCAAGATCGTCCCTACCGAAAGGGGCGCCGGTGGCCTTCGAGTACGACCTGCTGGCGATCGGTTGCGGGCCCGCCGGGCAGAAGGCCGCCATCCAGGCAGCCAAGCTGGGGAAGCGCTCGGCCATCGTGGAGCGACGTCAGGTGGGCGGCGTGTGCGTGATCAGCGGCACCATCCCGTCGAAGACGCTCCGCGAAGCAGTCCTCCATCTCACCGGGTTCTCCCAGCGCGGCGTGTACGGCCAGAGCTACCGGGTGAAGGAGGAGATCACGGTCGACGACCTGCGCAACCGATACCAGGACGTCATCCGGCGAGAGACCGACGTGATCAAGGACCAGCTCGCCAGGAACCACGTCGCGCTGATCGAGGGTTCGGCCAGCTTCGTGGATCCCCACACCGTCGAGATCAAGCGCCAAGACGGCGGCACCAAGCACATCACGGCAGACAACGTCGTGATCGCGGCCGGGACCCGGCCCCTCCGGCCTCCCACGGTGCAGTTCGACGGCCAGACGGTCTTCGACTCCGACGAGCTCCTTGAGATGGACCGCATCCCCGGGTCGCTGGTCGTCGTCGGCGGCGGCGTGATCGGTATCGAGTACGCCTCGATCTTCGCCGCACTAGGGACGAAGGTGACGGTGGTGGACAAGCGGCGTCGGATCCTCGACTTCTGCGACGACGAGATCGTGGAGGGTCTCCAGCATCACCTGCGCGACCTCGGCGTGACGTTCCGGTTGGGCGAGGAAGTGACCGCCGTGGAGGCGGTGCAGGAAGGCGCCATCGTCCAGCTGGCCAGCGGGAAGCGGATCGCCGCCCAGGCGGTGCTGTACTCGGCGGGACGAGAGGGCGCCACCGACCAGCTCGACCTCGAGAAGGTCGGGGTCAAGTCCGACTCGAAAGGGCGGATCGAGGTCGGCCCGACGTTCCAGACGGCCGTCCCGAACATCTACGCGGTGGGGGACGTGATCGGGTTCCCCAGCCTGGCGGCGACGGCCATGGAGCAGGGACGGATCGCCGCCCTCGACGCCTTCGGGCAGGAGGTCCGAACGATCCGCGAGCTCTTCCCGCTCGGGATCTACACCATCCCTGAGATCAGCTTCGTGGGGAAGACGGAGCAGGAGCTGACCGAGGCCGGGATCCCCTACGAGGTCGGGCTCTCCCGGTACAAGGAGCTGGCCCGCGGGGCGATCCTCGGAGAGGCGTACGGGATGCTCAAGATCTTGGTATCGCCGGCGGACCGCCGAATCCTCGGGGTCCACGTCCTGGGGACCGGAGCCACCGAGGTCGTCCACATCGGCCAGGCCGTGATGGGGAACGACGGGACGCTCGATTACCTCTTGGACACGGTGTTCAACTACCCGACGCTGGCCGAGTCGTACAAGGTGGCGGCCCTCGACGCGCAGAACAAGCTGCACGCGCTGAAGCGCATGGCCGCCAGCTGACCCGGATTCCCAGCCGTGCATATGGCTATGCCTCCGAACCGTACGTTTGAACGTACGTCCAGACGTACGCTTCAGCATCCGATGGATCTCCCGCGACGCAGGATCAGCACTTGCGGTCGGATGGAAGTGTTCGCCTGAACTCGTCAGCGCGCTAGCCGCGAAGCGCAAGAGTCAGTTCCAGCTAGCCCGTCGCTGACGGCCGGGCGGGGGCGAAGCGCATGCTCTCCTGCTCCTCTGCACGGATCACGTGCACCACGGCGTTGATCAGCGCCAGGTGGGTGAAGGCCTGGGGGAAGTTCCCGAGGTGCCGCCCGCTCCGCGGGTCGATCTCCTCCGCGTAGAGGTCCAAGGGGCTCGCGTACGAGAGCAATCTCTCGCACAGCTGCTTGGCCCGAACGACCTCTCCGATCTCGATCAGCGCCGACACCAGCCAGAACGAGCAGATGGCAAACGCTCCTTCCTCGGTCCCCAGGCCGTCGTCCGTCTCCTCGGGGCGATACCGCAAGACCAGGCCATCCACCGTCAGCTCGTCGGCGACGGCCAAGACGGTCTTGCGGATGCGCGCGTCGTCCGGGGGGAGGAAGCGGACCAGCGGCAGGAGCAGAAGCGACGCATCGAGGGCCGTGGTGTCGTAGTGCTGGACGAAGACACCTCGGCCATCGACACCGTGCGCGAGCACGTCCTCCTTGATCTCCTCGGCCACCTTCCGCCACTGAGCCGCGAGATCGTCATCGTCGTGCAACGTGGCCAGGCGGGCTCCCCGGTCGCAGGCCACCCAGCACATGACCTTCGACGACGTGAAGTGCTTGGGCTCCCCGCGGACCTCCCAGATCCCGCGGTCGGGTTCGTGCCAATGCGCCACCGCGTTCCCGACCTGGCGCTTGAGCAGCGGCCACACCTGCTCGGGGAGGGCGTCTCGCGACCGCGTGTGCAGGTACACGGAGTCCATGAGCGAGCCCCACACGTCGTGCTGGTCCTGCCGGTACGCGCCGTTGCCGATGCGAACCGGGCGAGCGCCCTCGTATCCCGTCAAGTGATCCAGGGTGCGCTCCTCCAGCTTCTTCTCCCCCCCCACCCCGTACATGGGCTGGAGGGTTGGGTCGTCCCCGCAGACGTCCGCGATGAAGTAGAAGAAGTTGTTCGCTTCGTAGTCGAAGCCCAGCGTGTACAGGCCCCACAGCGCGAAGGTCGAGTCCCGGATCCAGCTGTAGCGGTAATCCCAGTTGCGCCCCCCGCCGGCGGTCTCCGGCAGCGAGGTGGTGGACGCGGCCAGCAGCGCTCCCGTGGGAACGTAGATGAGTCCCTTCAGGGCGAGCGCGCTTCGCTGCAGGTACACGTTCCACGGGTGGTCTGGAAACTCACCGTGGTGCAGCCAGGTCCGCCAGTAATCCCCGGTCCTCCACATCCGGTCGGCCGCTTCGTCCCACGTTGCCGGAGCCCCCACGTCGCCCCAGCACAGCGCGGCAAAGGCAGAATCGCCTTCTTTGAGCCGGCTGTACGCGTGAGCCGCGCGTCCTTCCAGGCCCAGTCGGAAGCTCGTGGCGAGCAGCAACGAAGGGTCACCGTCGCGCCCCTTCGCGGTGGCCGACTCGTACCCTTCCCCGGCGTACTCCCAGCGCGCGTCGACCCTTCCGTAGTCGAACGCCGGCTCACAGCTCAGGCCCACTTCGACGTAGCCGTTGACGCAGCGCAGGGTTCGGAGGAAGCAGTGTTGCGCCTCGAAATCGCCGGGAGGCCGGCGCCAGCCGGTCAGCCGTTCCTTGCTGTACCACGCGCCGATGGTCAGGGCGTCGCGAACGATCACCCACCCGGTCTTCGTCTGCCACGTGGTCTCGAGGACCAGCGTGCCCGGCAGGTAACGACGCCCCGCGGGAACCATGACGTCGGCGGGCCCCAGCCGGAATCCGCCCGCCGACCGGTCGAGCATGGCGCCGAAAACGCTCGGGCTGTCCGGGCGTGGCAGGCACATCCATTCGACGTTGCCGCTCGGCGCGACCAGAGCGTTGGACTCGCGGTCGGAGAGGAACGCGTACTCGGCGATGGGCGGAAAGGGGCTGCGGCCGAATGGCGAAGGGGCCTCGGAGTCGGCGAGGTCCAGGGCTTGAGGAAGGTCCGCACTACCTTCCGGCGCGTTCGTCTCTTCGGTCGACGTGCCCGGATTGTAGCCCCGGGCCCAGCCGGGCCGCGTCCTACAGCGATGCCGAGCTGGTGGGGCTGAGCGTCGAGGTCTCGGCTGGCAATGGGCTTTCGCTCGGTGAGGGCGCCGGCGACGGTGGGGTTGGCACCAGCGTGCCGAAGTCCTCCGAGATGAGGTGGCGGCGAACCGTCAGGCTCCCGCTCTCGGGAGACTGCTCGATCAGGTCGTAGGCCACCAGCACCCGCGGCGTGGTTCGAGAGAAGTACAGGACCTCGGCCGAGAGCGGAACGCCACCGACCTGCGTGAACACGTTCGCCCCAGCCCCGCCCGTCGACCCGATCCGCAGGTACAGCGTCCCGTCCATGTCCCGGGCCTCGGGCTTGTGGAAGTGGCCGGACACGACGAGCGGGACGTACCCCGCCACGGCTTCGGCCATCCGGTCGTCGTGGACGGCCACGATGTCCGGTGGGGCGCGCATGCTCGACACGCCCTCCACAATGCGGGGCCCCACCCCTCGCACGCGCGCGGCGATCTGCGCGTCGTCGCCCGCGGCCTGCTTGTTCGGCGTGAACACGGGGTCGCCCAGCCCGTAGACGACCAGGCCGTCGACCCGCCTGACCTGCCCATCAAGGACCACCACGCCGGGGATCCTTACCAGGTCGTCCTGCAGGGACAGCGAGTCGTGATTCCCGCGCACGAACACGTACGGCTGCTGGAACGAGGCCACGCCGGCCAGGATCAGCTGGTTCTCGACGCTCGTCCCGAAGGACGTGAGGTCGCCGGTGTCAAGGACGAAGTCGACGTCGAAGGCGTCGGCGACCTGTTTCGCGAAGCTCATCCCGAGAGGCGACAGGTGGATGTCGGAGATGTGCAGGACCCGGATCTCGTCGTTCGAGTTTTGAGGGAGCGACTGGATAGAGCTGTACACGCGCACCGCGCCGGACAGGACGCGCGACAGCTCGGCCCGGAAGTCGTCGATCTTGTCGATAGCCGTCTGAGCGGGCCCGATCAGCTTGGGGGCCAGGGCGAGGGAGCCCGAGTAACTCGGGCTGAGCAGTGCGTCGGGATGATACGTCCGCCACGCCAGCGTCTCGCTTCCCCCCACCGCGATGAGGGCCGCCAGCAACGAAAGCGCCACCGATCGCCACCTGGTTCGAAACACCAGAAGCGCGAGGAGGAGCGCGCCGGCCATGGCCACGGCGAAGAGCCGGAGCGCGAACGGGATCACCTGTTTCAGGGCGTCCATCTCCACCCGGTCTACGAGCCCTTCGGTCCCCCCTTGCCGGACTGACTCGGCAAGCTCGCCCAGCCGCACGTCCTGGAGGGAGGCAGTGAAGCGAAGGGGTGCCAGGTGAGTGTCGGCGGTGAGGTGGCCGAAGGGCGGGAGCGAGATGACCGTGTCCCCATGCCCGAACCGAGAGCTCAGGAGGACCTGGAAGGGGCCCATCGGGACCGTGCTCTTTCCCCACAGCAGCATTCCGCCGAAGGCCCCAGCGATCCCCACCAGGATGGGGAGCACGAGGCGAACGACACGCCGGGGAACGGGGCCAAGCCGAAGTTTCAACACCCTCGAAGCTATCGGACGCCGGGGGGTTGTGTTGAAGCGAAAGGCTTGGTTCGGTCAGACCAGCCGGATCGGCCTGCCCTGACCGTCACAGCTGTCGATCCGAAGTGGTCGATGATCTCGCAGTGTCCGCAGGGCTTGTTCTGCGCCGTCCCGCGCGTCGCACCGGGCCCACACCACGACCCCCTCCTCTTTCTGGGCCTCGGTCATCGACCCCAGGACACCCCCCGAGACAGCACCGGCGACGGCGCCGGCCACGGCCGCAACCACCGTGATGATCGAGATGTTCGTCCCGGATAAGCCCGTGAAAAGGGCAACCAGGAACCCCACCGAGGCCGCACCGGCCCCCACGCCTGCCGCCAGCACCACGACCCTCGTGAAGACCCGGCCCGCCACCTGGGCGTCGCGACGTCTGGTGGGCGCCTCGACCGCAGGGGCGACCCGCGATGGCGTCGGGTCATCGGTCATCGTCCTGGTCCTGATGGTGATCTGGCTTTCGGCCAACCCCACCCCCCGGAGAGCGGCCGCTCCTTCCTCGGCGATCGGCAGGGTGGTGAACACAGCCATGACGTTGTACGGGGCGAACCCCAGTGCATCGGAGGGAAGCTCCCGAGCCCACTCCCAGCGGTCTGCGTTGGACGCCATGATCGATCCCCCTCCTCTGGTCTGCTGGTACCCGAAGCGCCGGGCAGACAAACGGCGACGTTTCGCCTCCCGGTTGCCGGGAAGCAATGAGACCACGGGAAAGGAGGCCATCAGTGCCGCAGGAAGCGTGGAGCGCGAAGCGAGAGCGTCAGTACAAGCACATCAAGCAAGGCCTGCGCAAGCGAGGGCGCAGCGAGGACGTCGCCGAGGAGATCGCGGCGCGGACCGTGAACAAGGAGCGGGCTCGCTCCGGCGAGGCCAAGGAGCGGTCCCGGACCTCGGTTCGTGACATCTCCTCCGGACGCAGGGGTGGCCTCAGGTCGCACCGCGGCCCCGGCGGGCGCACCCGAGACCAGCTCTACGAGGAAGCCAAGGACCGGGGCATCAAGGGCCGGGCGAAGATGACGAAGGCCCAACTCCAGGCAGCGGTCAACCGCAAGAGCGGTCGGAAGTCCAGCTGACCCGCAGGAGTAGCTAGCGGCCCCAGACCGGGCCCTGGGAATCGTCCTCCACCCAGCTCAGGGGTTCGGCGAAGTCCACGGTCTTGGTGACCTCGGCGATCGGGGCTGGCTCGGCCAGGAACCACCCCTGGCCACAGGCCACGCCCATCGCCAGCATGGCCTCCCCTTCGGCGTAGGTCTCGATCCCTTCGGCGGCGACGGTGGCTCCGATCTCCTCCGCGAAGGCAAGGATCGAGGCGACCAGCGAACGGCGCACCGGATCCTTGTCGATGTCGCGGGTGAGGGAGATATCCAGCTTGATGATGTCCGGCAGCAGGCGATGAAGCCGGGCGAGGGACCGGAAGCCGGCCCTGGTGTCGTCGACGGCGACCCGGGCCCCGCGACGACGGAGCTCGGACAGTGCCTCCTTGAGCGCCCCCGAGTCCTGCTCGAGTGACGACTCGGCGATCTCGATGACGACCCGGCCGCCGAGGTGCTCCTGGAGCATGGCATTGAACCGAGGCGACACCACCGTCTCGGGCGAGACATTCACCGACAGGTAGGCGGCACGCGGCAGGCTCTCCAGCTGGGCCAGTGCGGCCCCCACCGCCAGGAGCTCGAGCTCGGTCCGCAGGCCCACCAGTCCGGCCTCGGCGAACCAGATGGCGGGAGAACGCTCCGGCTCCGTACCGAATCGCGCCAGCGCCTCCATCCCAACCACCGTGCCGTTCTGAAGGTCCATGATCGGTTGGAACACGATCGAGAGCGCACCTTCCGTGAGCACCGCGCGGATCCGATCGGCCTCCAGCCGCTCCTTTTGCGTGGCGATCTCCTCGCGCTCCACCTCGTCGGCTGCGAGGCGGGCCAACACCTGGAGGAACTTCACGTCCCGGTCGCCGAGCCACGGGGCGGTGTGGTGGCTCAGGCACTGCAGCACCCCGAAGACGCGCCCCCCGGAGAACGTCACCGGCGCTCCGATGTATCCGACCACGTTGCCCTTTCGCGTGAGCTGGAGGCCGGTCACTCGGAGGTCGATCGAGGCGTCGGGGATGGGGCTCGCGATCAACCCTTCCAGGACCAGCTTGCCGTAGGCCTCCGCTACCGGCCATTCCGCGCCCACCTCGATCCCGAAGGATCCACCGTCACCGTCCGCCGCGCAGAACACCTCGCGGTCATCGATCACCTGGCTGAGCGCGCACACCTCCATGTGCAACCGCTCCCGGCCCGCGGCGAGGATCCGGCCCAATGCGTCGCGAGAGCGCTCGGAAGCAACCGAGGCAAGCTCGTGGAGCGCCTCGTCGCTGAAATCGGTTTCGGACATGCCTGCCTCCAGCAGGGCACACGCCTGCGCCGTCGTTCCCTCAACCTACGACGGAGGGTCTCCGTGTCAATCGGTCGATCGGCCTCGGGGGTTGAAGAGGCGGGCTAGTCCATCGGTCCCGGGGCGTGGGGGCGAGGGGTCCTGGGGCCCGCCTCACCAGCCTGTTGCAAGGGTTCAACGGTTTGTTGTTCAATGCTGGTTGGTGGGCAGCCCTTCGAGCCGCGATCGAAACGCCGGGCCAGAGCCGGGCGAGCCGGCCGCGCGGTCCTTCTGCGAGGGGCTGTCCCAAACGCTGGGCCCGGCGTATCGGATCTCGCTCTACCGGCGCGATCCCCCGGGTCTGGTCCATGCGTGGGGTGGGCCTTCACCGGCCCACCAGCTGGACGACGTGATCCCGCTGCTTCGAGGCGGCGTCGAACACGTGCTGAACCACCCGGGCGGGCGAGGCAGCCGGGTCAGCCTCCTGGCGCTGCCGTCCCCGAACGGGGACTCTCGGTTCTCGGTGGCCATCGAAGCGGACACGAGGGGCCTGGCCCGAGCGGCGAGGTTGCTCTCGGCCATGGCGCAGCCCACCGGACAGACGGAGTGGCCCGGCGACTCCAGCACTCACCTCGGCGAAGCGCTGGACCGCATGGTGATGGCGGCCGAGGACGTCGTCGGCGTCCCCATCCCCGAGATGTCTCGCTCGCAAAAGCAGCGGGTGGTCAAATACCTCGACGACCGGGGGGCCTTCCTGATCAAGAAGGCGGTCGAGGACGTGGCCGTGCGATTGGGGGTCAGCCGTTTCACCATCTACAACTACCTCGACGAGGCCAACCGGTCCGATCCCCACCCCCCGCGGTCAAAGGGAGGCTCGTGAACTCCGACCAGCCGACGAGGTGTCAGTGATGGATCTCACGCTGAACGGACATCCGATCTCGGTGGAGGTCCGAGAGGGCGCCAGCCTCCTCGAGCTGCTCCGCGAGGCGTGCGGCCTCGTCTCGGTGAAGGACGGATGCGCCCCGGAGGGTTCGTGCGGCGCCTGCACGGTCCTGGTGGACGGAAAGGCCGTGGTGTCCTGCGCGCAGCCCGCCGCGCGCGCCGCCGGCCGGGCGATCGTCACTCAGGAGGGACTGGGTTCGGATGAACGCGAGCGGTGGGCGGACTGCTTCGTGGCGAGCGGCGCCTCCCAGTGCGGGTTCTGCTCGCCGGGCATCGTCATGAAGGCCGAAGCCCTGCTGGCCAAGAGTCCCGACCCCACTCGGGAGGAGATCGCCCGAGCCCTCGCCGGGAACCTTTGCCGGTGCACAGGCTACGTGAAGATCGTGGACGCCGTCCGCCACGCGGCCGCGGCGAAGCGCGGCGAACCGGTCCCCGAGCCAGACCGGAGCGGCCGGGTCGGGTCACGGACCGCGCGCTACCAGGGCCGGGAGTTGGCGCTCGGCGACAAGCCCTACGTCAACGACCTCAGGGCTCCCGGCATGGTGCACGGAGCCATCCGGTTCGCCGACCACCCGCGGGCCGGGGTGCGGTCGATCGACACGTCGAAGGCCGAACGGTATCCAGGCGTCCTCGCGGTGGTCACGGCGAAAGACGTGCCCGGCGAGCGGCGTCAGGGCCTGATCACCAAGGACTGGCGCTTGTTCGTGGCCGAGGGCGAGGTCACGAGCTACGTGGGCGACGTGCTCGCGGCGGTGGCGGCCGAGACCCGGGGCGTGGCCAGGGAGGCGGCCGCGCTGATCGACGTCCGCTATGAGGTCCAGGGTCCGGTGACCGATCCCCTCGAGGCCATGAAGCCCGGTGCGCCCCAGCTCCAGGAGAAAGGAAACGTCCTCTCGATCTCGAAGGTGAAGCGGGGCGACGTGGACGGGGCGCTGTCCTCGGCCGCGCACGTCGCGACCGAGACCTTCCAGACCCAGCTCGTCGAGCACGCCTTCCTGGAGCCCGAGTCCTGCTTGGCCGTTCCCGACCCGGAACCCGGGATCGCGCTGCATTTCTACTCGCAGGGACAAGGCGTGTGGGACGACCGCCGTCAGGTGGCCTCGTTCCTGGCGCTTCCCGAACAGAAGATCCGCGTGACCCAGGTCTCCAACGGCGGAGCGTTCGGGGCGAAAGAGGACCTCAACGTGCAGCCGCAGGCCTCGCTGCTGGCCGTGGTCACCGGCAAGCCGGTGCTGCTGACGCTTTCTCGCGCGGAGAGCATGCGCTTTCACGCCAAGCGCCACCCCATGTGGATGCAGTACACGGTGGGGTGCGACGAGGAGGGCCGCCTGGTCGCGGTCCGGGCTCGCATCATCGGGGACACGGGCGCGTACGCCAGCGTGGGCGACAAGGTCCTGGAGCGAGCCGCCGGCCACGCCTGCAGCGCGTACAGGGTGCCGAACGTGGACGTCGAGGCCCGGGCCGTCTACACGAACAACCCGCCGGCGGGGGCCATGCGGGGGTTCGGGGCGAACCAGGCCAACTTCGCCATGGAAGGGATGATGGACATCCTGGCGGAGAAGGCGGGACTCGACGGTTGGGAGATCCGGTGGCGCAACGCCCTCGACACGGGCGACCGTTTCTCCACCGGCCAGATCCTGGGCGCGGGGGTCGGCCTGAAGAGGACCTTGGTCGCCGTGCGCGACGCCTACGAGGAGGCCCGCGCGGCCGGCAAGTCCGTCGGCGTGGCGTGCGGGGTGAAGAACAGTGGCGTGGGCAACGGGCTGAAGGAGTATGGAAAGGCCATCCTTCGACCGGAGCCGGACGGAACCGTCACGCTGTTCCACTCGTGGACCGAGATGGGCCAGGGCGTGCACACCGCCCTGCAACAGATCGCGTGCGAGGAGCTGGGCGTCACCGCCGACGTCGTCCGCGTGCACGTCGACACGATCCGCGAGCTCGACACCGGGCAGTGCACGGCCTCTCGTTCCACCGTGCTGGGTGGGAGAGCCGTGATCGAGGCGGCGAACAGGCTGAAGGCCACCCTGGGCGGCGGCAGCTTGCGCGACCTGGCCGGACAGGAGTTCTACGGCGAGTTCCTGGTGGACTGGACGTACAAGCCCGGGACGGGGCCCGACGGCGGAGCCACGCACTACGCGTACGGTTGGGCCACCCAGGTGGTGGTCCTGGACGGTGCGGGGCGCATCGAGAGGGTGATCGCCGCCCACGACGTGGGAAAGGTCATCAATCCCACCCTCCTGGAGGGGCAGATCGAGGGAGCCGTCCACATGGGGCTGGGCCACGCGCTGTCGGAGGAGTTCGTCGTGGAGGGCGGGGTCCCCACGACCACCACCCTGAAGTCCCTGAACATCATCCCGCCGGTCGGCATGCCGCCGGTGGAGTGCATCTTCGTCGAGGAGCACCAGCCCGAGGGACCCTACGGGGCCAAAGGCGTGGGCGAGGTCGCGCTGGTTCCGACGGCCTCGGCCGTGGCCGCCGCGCTGCACGCCCACGACGGTGTGCGAAGAACGCGTCTGCCGATGCGGGATTCGCCGGCCGCCCGGGCCGCGGTCCCCAAGCTGGCATCGGCGGGGCGAGCCAGGGACTAGCGGGATTCCGCCCGGAGAGCGGGGAGGAGGGCCGAGAGAGCGGGTGGGCGAGGTCACGGCGCTCGAGTGCGTGAAATGCGGTCGCTCCTACCGCGAAGACGAAGTCCTCTACACGTGCCCGTCGTGCGGTCCCTCCGGGATCCTCGATGTGGTCTACGACTACGAGGCGCTGGAAGCGAGCGGCTTCGGACCCGAGCGACTCGCCGCGAACCCGGACCGCACCCACTGGCGGTATCTGGAACTGCTGCCGATCGCGTCGGGAGCCGCCCTCCCCCCCGTTCCGGTGGGAGGGACACCGCTGTTCCAGCTCCCCGACCTGGCGGAGCGTCTCGGCGTCGCCGAGATGTGGATCAAGGACGAGGCTCGAAACCCCACCGGCTCCTTCAAGGACCGGGCCTCCTCGGTGGCGGCGGTGAAGGCCGGGCAGCTGGGGTTCCAAACGGTGTGCTGCGCCTCCACCGGCAACGCCGCCTCCTCGCTGGCCGGCTTCTCGGCCCAGCTCGGGCTCACGGCGTTCATCTTCGTGCCCGAGTTCGCGCCAGAAGCGAAGGTGGCACAGCTCCTCATCTTCGGAGCCACCGTCTTCGTGGTGAAGGGCAGCTACCTCGACGCCTACGAACTCTGCTCGGAGGCGGCCACCACGCTCGGCTGGTACAACCGCAGCGCGGCGATCAACCCCTACGCCATCGAGGGGAAGAAGACCGGGGGACTCGAGCTCGGCGAGCAGATGGCCGGCCGGATGCCCGACTGGGTCAGCGTGTCCGTAGGAGACGGCTGCACGATCGCCGGGATCTGGAAGGGACTCAAGGAGCTGCGCCGGTTCGGGGTGATCGACCGGCTGCCGCGGATGCTGGGGACCCAGGCGAAGGGCGCGGCGCCGCTCGTGCAGGCCTGGCGCTCCGGCGAGGAGCACTGGGCGTCGGTGGACGCGGACACGGTCGCCGACTCGATCTGCGTGGGCCAGCCTCGCAACGGGCTGAAGGCCTTGCGAGCCGTCCGCGAATCGGGCGGGGTGCTGATCGAAGTGACCGACGACCAGATCCTCGCCGCGGAGGCCGACCTCGCCGCTCACGGGGTGTTCGGTGAGCCGGCCGGGGTGGCCGGGTTGGCCGGTATCCAGCAGGCGAGGTGGTCGGGCCTGGTCGGCCCCGAGGACCGGCTCGTCCACGTGATGACCGGCAGCGGATTGAAGGACGCGGCCAGCGCCCAGCGGGCCGCGGACCGCGAGCCGACCGTGATCGAGCCCTCCCTCGGTGCGGTCCAGGCGGCGTTGGAGGCCGCGCGGTGAACGCGGTGACCCTCACCGGGGGAACGGTGGTCTCGTCGCTGGAACCTGTCCGGCTGGTGCCGGGTGACGTGGTCGTGGAAGACGGCCGGGTGGCGTCGATCGGTCCTGCTCCGCCGGGCACGGCCTCCCGCGACTGCTCGGGATGCCTGGTGATCCCGGGCAACGTGTGCGCCCACCACCACCTCTATTCCTCACTGGCCCGGGGCATGCCGTACCGGCTGGACCCGCCGCGGAACTTCGTGGAGATCCTCCGTCGGGTATGGTGGCGGCTCGATCGGGCGCTCGACGACGAGGCCGTATGGGCGTCGGCCGTCGTCGGCGGCGCGGCGGCCATCCTGAACGGCACCACGACCGTCATCGATCACCACGCCTCGCCGAACGCAGCCGACGGATCCTTGGACCTGATCGCTTCTGTCCTGACCGATCTCGGCGTCCGTTCCGTCTTGTGCTACGAGGTTTCGGACCGGGACGGGCCCGAGCGCGCGGACACCGGCCTCGAAGAGAACCGGCGCTTCCTGAAGAGCGAGTGGCCCCTGTCCCGCGGCATGGTGGGGGCCCACGCCTCGTTCACCATGTCCGAGGAGACGCTGGCGGCCTGCGTCGACCTGGCGCGGTCGCAAGGCGCCGGCATCCACGTCCACGTCGCAGAGGACGAGGCCGATCAGCGCGACGCCCAGGCCCGCTTCGGGAAGCGCGTCGGGGAGCGGCTGGCCGCCGCCGGGGCGCTCGACGACCGCGCCCTGCTGGCGCACTGTGTGCATCTCGACGAGCGCGAGCGGGAAGCGATCCGGTCGGCGGGGGCCTCGGTCGTCCACAACGCCACCTCGAACATGAACAACTCTGTTGGGCACGCTCCGGTGCGATCGTTCGACCGGCTGGCCGTGGGGACGGACGGCGTCGGCGGCGACATGTTCGCCGAAGCGAAGACGGCATACTGGCGAGCTCGTGAAGTCGATTCGTCGATCGCTCCTTCCTGGATCCTCGCGCGCATGGCCGACTCCGCCGGCGTCGCGGCGCGGGCGTTCGGTGAGCCGCTCATCGGCAGGATCGAGCCCGGGGCACCCGCCGACCTGGTCGTCCTGGCGTACGACACCCCCACCCCGTTGTCCGCGGAGAACCTGGCCGGTCATTGGGCCTTCGGCCTGGGGGCCCGGCACGTCCGCGACGTGATGGTGGGAGGCGAATGGAGCGTCCTCGATCGCACCCTGGCCCGCGTGGACGCGGCCGAGCTCACCCTTCGATGTCGGGAGGCCGCCGCCCGCCTGTGGGAGCGCCTCGATCACGTGGCGGAGCATCCCTTCGTCCCGGCGGGGTCGTCCTAGCGACATGGCCGTCGCCAGCGAGGGCCGGGTCGCGCTCTACCTGCAGGACAAGCACCCCATCCGCGAGGCCATGGACTACGTCCGCCACGCGGAGGAGCGTGGGTTCGAGGCGGTGTGGCAGGCCGAGAGCCGCCTGGTGCGTGAGGCCACGGTTCCCATGGCCGCCTTCGCCGCGGTGACGGAGAGCATCAAGGTTGGCTCGGGCGTTGTGAACAACTGGACCCGCAACGTCGGGCTGCTGGCCGCCACGTTCGTGACGCTCGACGACCTCGCCCCGGGGCGGATCCTGCTCGGCATCGGAGCGTGGTGGGATCCCCTGGCCTCCAAAGTGGGCATCGAGCGGCGGCGGCCGCTGCAGGCCATGCGGGAGACCGTGGAGGTGACCCGGCGGCTGCTGGCCATGGAACGCGTGACGTTCGAAGGTGAGTTCGTGCGCTTGCGCGACGTGGAGATCGACGTCGTCCACGGCAGGCGCGAGGCGCGGGACGTTCCGATCTACCTGGGGGCCACCGGGATGCGGATGATGGAGCTGGCCGGTGAGATCGGTGACGGGGTCCTGCTCAACTATCTCGTTTCGCCCGGCTACAACGGGCGGGCGCTGGAAGCGCTCGCCGCGGGTGCGGCGCGTTCGGGCCGAGGTATGGAGGACGTCGATCGCCCTCAGCTCGTGGTGTGCTCGCTCGACGCAGACCGGGACGTCGCCTTGGACCGGGCCCGCGAGCTGGTGACGCAGTACCTCGGGCAGCAGCCGCACATCATGAAGGCGAGCGGCGTCGATCAGTCCCTGCTCGACGACATCGGGAAGGTGCTGACCTGGCCGGCCGGCCCCGACGAGATCCGACGGGCCATGAAGCTCGTGCCCGACGACGTGGTTCAGCTCATCACCGCCAGCGGCACGGCCGACGAGTGCCGCGCCAGGGTCAGGGCGTACGTCGAGGCAGGCTGCACGTGCCCCGTGTTGTATCCCCTGGGCGACGACGTGCCGGCCATGATCGACGCGTTCGCGTGGGGCAAGTTCTGATGGAGGTGTTCCTGCCCCGGACGCTGGACGAGGCTCTGGAGCTGAGGGCGGCGCACCCCGAGGCGCTGCCGATCGCCGGCGGTACCGACGTCATGGTCGAGCTGAACTTCGATCGCCGTCGGCCGGAAGCGATCATCGACGTGAGCCGGCTGGACGAGCTCCGTCGGTGGCGGCGGGAGGATGGGGCGTTCTTCCTCGGCGCTGGCGTGACGTACTCCCGGATCATGCGGGAGCTTCCCCAGTTCGTTCCACTGGTGCAGGCCTCGCGAACCGTGGGGTCGCCTCAGATCCGCAACCGCGGGACCGTCGGCGGCAATCTGGGCACCGCGTCGCCGGCAGGAGACGCCCTGCCGGTGCTGGCCGCGTACGAGGCCGAGATCGTCCTGGTGCGGGCCGGTGGGGAGACCCGGAACGTCCCGTGGGACCAGTTCCATCTTGGTGTGAAGAAGACGGCGCTCGCCCCCGGCGAGCTCATCCTCGGGGCGCGGTGGAAGGCCATCCGGGGGCCCGGATCGTTCTCGAAGATCGGCACCCGCAACGCCATGGTGATCTCGGTGGCCGGCCTGTGCCTGGCCGTGGACGAGGACGGCCGAGGCGTCCGGGTGGCGCTCGGGTCGGTGGCACCGACCATCGTCCGGGCTCCGGCTGCCGAAGCCGTCGCGGCGCGAGCGATGCACGACGCCGGGACCTGGGACGAGCCGGCCGCGCCGCTGCCGCCGGAGGCGTTCCAGGAGTTCGGGCGGCTGGTGGCCGAGGCGGCCCAGCCCATCGACGACGTCAGGGGGTCGGCCGCGTACCGGCGCCATGCTTGCGGGGTGCTGGCCCGGCGGGCCCTGGGCTGGGCAATGGACGACCGCCGGTCGCGTCGAGGGGCGCCGTGATGCTGGTCCGATCCAACGTCAACGGCGAGTGGCGGGAGACCGACGTGTGGCCCGGTTCGTCGCTGCTCTCGATGCTGCGCGACCGGCTGGGCCTGCCGGGTTCCAAGAACGCCTGCGAACAGGGCGAGTGCGGCTCCTGTTCGGTCTGGCTGGACGGGGAGCTGGTGTGCGCCTGTCTGGTGCTGGCGGCTCAGGCCCACGACCGAGAGGTCCGAACGGTCGAGGCGCTGGCCGAGGGCGACCAGCTGCATCCGGTCCAGGAGGCGTTCATAGAGGCAGGCGCCGTGCAGTGCGGCTTCTGCACGCCGGGCCTGATCGTGGCCGTCGCGCACCTGCTGTCCGAGACCCCGTCGCCGAACGAGGCAGAGGTGCGAGAAGCGTTGTCCGGCAACCTCTGCCGGTGCACCGGCTATCAAAAGATCCTCGATGCCGTCAGGCTCGCTTCGAACCGGATGCGGGAGACGGCGCCGTGAGCGGCGTTCTGATCGACTCCTGCGAGGTGGTTGCAACCATGGACGACGCCGGCACGGAGATCGTTGGCGGGTCGATCCTGATGGAGGACGGCCGGATCACGTGGGTCGGCGCCGGCCGCCTCCCGGCCGACGGCACGCAGGTGGTGGATGGGCGAGGGTCGGTGGCCCTGCCGGGACTGGTCAACACCCATCACCACCTGTACCAGACGCTGACCCGTGTCCGCGCGCAGGACCAGGGGCTGTTCGGCTGGCTGACGGAGCTCTACCCGGTCTGGGCGGGCGTCGACGCGGAATGGGAACGGGCCGCGGCCGGCATCGCCCTTGCGGAGATGGCGCTCTCCGGGTGCTCGACGACCACCGACCACCACTACGTGTTCCCCGAGGGGGCGGAGGGTCTCATCGAGGCCGAGATCGACACCGCGCAGCAGATCGGGCTGCGCTTTCATCCGTGCCGAGGCTCGATGGACCTCGGAGCCTCGTCCGGGGGACTCCCCCCGGACGAGGTCGTCCAGGACGCCGACACCATCCTCGACCACACGCAGGCGATGGTCCGCCGCTATCACGACCCCCAGCCCGGGGCGATGCTCCGGATCGCCGTGGCGCCGTGCTCACCTTTCTCCGCGACCGAGCCGCTCATGCGGGATTCCGCCAGCCTGGCCCGGGCGCTGGGCGTCCGGCTGCACACCCACATCGCCGAGACCGTGGACGAGGAGCGGTTCTGCCAGGAGCGGTTCGGGCTCCGGCCGCTGGAGTTGCTCGACGAATGGGGGTGGCTCGGTCCGGACGTGTGGCTGGCCCATTGCGTCCACCTGTCGGACAAGGACATCCAGCGACTGGCGGAAAGCGGAACGGGAGTGGCGTGGTGCCCGACCTCGAACCTGAGGCTGGGCTCGGGGATCGCCCGGGCTCGTGCGTTGCTCGATGAAACGGCGGCGGTTGGGCTCGGCGTCGACGGCTCGGCCTCCAACGACGCCGGCAACATGTTGGCGGAGGTTCGGCAGGCGATGCTGGTGAGCCGGGCCGGCGGGGACCCCAAGGCTCTTTCGGCGCGAGAGGCGTTGCGGGTGGCGACGCGCGGCGGAGCTGCCTGCCTGGGACGCGACGACATCGGTGTCCTCGAACCGGGCAAGCGAGCCGATGTGGCCCTCTTCTCGGTCGAGGGCCTGTCGTGGGCCGGCGCCGAGGCCGATCCGGTCGCCGCGGTCGTTCACTGCTCGCCGTCTCGGGTTCGTCATCTGTTCGTGGAGGGCCGGCCCGTGATCGAGACCGGCCATCTGGTGAACGCGGATGAGGACGCCATCGCCCGGGAGGGCCGGCGCGTCGGCCACAGGATCGCGAGCGGCCGATGAGCCAGCGAACGCTGGAACGCGTGCGCCAGGGCGTCGGGGAATCGGTCCGGCGGATCGATGGCGTGCCCAAGGTCAAGGGCTCGTTCGCCTACGGCAGCGACCTCTGGCACGAAGACATGCTGTGGGGGCACACGCTCCGCTCGCCCCACCCGAACGCCCGCGTCCGGTCCGTCGACATCGCCCAGGCAGTGGGGAGCGCCGGCGTCCACGCCGTGTTGCTTGCCGACGACGTGCCGGGCAAGAAGACGTACGGGCTCGAGTTCGCGGACCAGCCCGTGATGGCTTCGACCAGGGTTCGGTACCAGGGCGAGCCGGTGGCCGTCGTGGCCGCGGACGACCCCGAGCTGGCCCGGCGCGCCGCCGCCCTCATCGCCGTGGACTATGAGGTCCTCCCGGCCGTCCTCGACATGGAAGACGCGCTCAAGCCCGGCGCTCCGCACGTGCACGACTTCGGCAACGTCCTTCGTCACGTCCGGATCGCCCACGGCGACCTCCAGGCCGAAGCCGATGTGTGGGTGGAGGGCTACTACGAGACCGGCATGCAGGACCAGGCGCCCCTGGGGCCGGAGGCCGGGCTGGCCATGCCCGCCCAGGACGGCGGGGTCGACCTGTACGTTTCGACGCAGTGGCTGCACGTCGACCGCCGGCAGATCGCGCCCTGCCTGGGACTCCCCGAGGAGAAGGTTCGGATCTACCTCGCGGGTGTAGGGGGAGCATTCGGCGCTCGCGAGGACGTTCACATGCAGATCCACGCCTGCATGCTGGCGCTGTACACAGGGCGGCCGGTGAAGATGTCCTACGGCCGCGAGGAATCCTTCTTCGGACACGTCCACCGACATCCGTCGCGGATCTGGATGAGGCACGGGGCCAGCCGCGACGGCAAGCTGGTCAACGTGCGGGCTCGCCTGCTCGTCGATGGGGGAGCGTACGCATCTTCGTCGTCCGCCGTGATCGGCAACGCGTCCACGTTCGCCTGCGGCCCCTACGAGGTCCCCAACGCGCTCATCGAGGGGACGTGTGTGTACACGAACAACCCGCCCTGCGGGGCCATGCGCGGGTTCGGGGCCGTGCAGGCGTGCTTCGCGTACGAGGCCCAGATGGACAAGCTGGCCAAGGCGCTCGGCATGGACCCGATCGAGATCCGGGTGCAGAACGCGCTCTCCACCGGGTCGGTCCTCCCGACGGGGCAGGTCATCCGGGGCTCGGCCCCGGTCCGCGAAGTGATCGAACGCTGCGCGTCCATCCCCATGCCGGAGCCGGAACCCGAAGGGGCGCGGCGCGAGCCGGCGACGCTTCCGGGAAGCGTGGCCGGGAACGTGGGTCGCGGCGAGTCGATCAAGCGAGGGGTGGGCTTCGCGATCGGCTTCAAGAACATCGCGTACAGCGAGGGGTTCGACGATTCGTCCGAGGCCCGCGTGACGCTGTCCCGAGGCCCGGACGGCCTCCCCCTCGCCGAAGTCCACTGCGCGGCCGCCGAGGTGGGACAGGGCGTCCACACGATCCTGGCCCAGGTCGCCCGGGAGGAGCTGGGCGTGGAGAACGTGATCCTTCACCCCAGTGACACGTTCGTGGGCTCGGCGGGATCCAGCTCGGCGTCCCGCCAGACGATGATGTCGGGCGGCGCCGTCCAGCTCGCCTGCCAGGCCGTCAAGGAGGAACTGAACCGGCGCGCCGGGCACGAGGTGCACACCGCGGATCTCGCCGCATACCTCGACCCGCCGATCACGGCGGCGCGAGTACATCACCATCGCAAGACGGAGCCGCTCGACGGATCAGGCCAAGGAGACGTTCACGTGAGCTTCGCCTTCGCCGCAGAGCGCGCGGTGGTGGACGTCGACACCGATCTCGGGCTGGTTCGTGTCGTGCAGATCGCGGCGGCCCAGGACGTCGGCCGGGCCATCAACCCGCAGAACGTCTACGGACAGATCGAGGGTGGAACCGCGCAGGGACTGGGGCTCGCGCTGATGGAGGAGATCCAGATCAAGGATGGGCAGGTGAAGAACGCTTCGTTCACCGACTACCTGATCCCCACGATCCTCGACATGCCACCCCTCGTCTCCGAGCTGATCGAGGAGCCGGAGCCCGACGTGCCCTTCGGCGCGAAGGGCGCGGGCGAGCCCTCCACGATCGTGGCCCCGGCCGCCATCGCCGCGGCCCTGCGTGACGCCACCGGCCGTGACCTGAGCCGGATCCCGGTCAAGCCCGACGACCTCGTGGGACTGAACGACCCGGTGGCGGCGCACCGCCTATGGCCGGCCTCACCCGAAGTACCCGGACCGAAGCCCATCCCCGAGTACGTCGGCCTCGGCGCCGGCCAGCAGGAACTCGGAGGCGAAGGAGGGAAGGGGTAGTTCTGGGCGTAGCCTCAGCCCTGGGCCGCGTCTCGTCTCGCGCCAACAGCCAGAGCAACCTGGACGATGTCAGATCGAACGGCGGCGATGCCCGCGTCGAGGCGGGCCTCGACCCTGGCGATGTCCGACTTTAGTTCGGTCATCTCGCGGCGAAGGACGCGAAAGCGGTCATTCGTCAAGAAGGTCAGGATTGCTCCGACCGCCACCACCACGAACGTATTGAGCAGGGTTACCGTCAGGTTCACATCTCCTCCCTCGTCGGAGAGAGGGAGCTCATGGAGGAAACATATCAGGAGGCAGAGACAGCCGGTGAGATAGTCGCCGCGTGGAGCGAAAGGCGCCGGCCGGGCGCGACTTCATCGAGACCGTCGACTGGTCGGGGAGGAGATCGAGGAGGCCCTGGCGCTTGCGGCCGAGCTGAAGGAGAAGTTCCGCTGGGGCGAACCTCACCGGCTCCTTCCCGACAAGACGCCCGACAAGACGCTGTTCATGTTGTTCCTCGACAAGTCCACCCGTACCCGCAACGCGTTCGAGGCCAGGATGACGCAGCTCGGCGCCCAGGCCCACTATCTCCCGGCGCCACCAGGACTGGATCTGCGACGCGCGCCGGATGCACCGGGCCAGGCAGGAGGCGCTGTACATGCACTGCCTGCCGGCGGACCGGGGGAAAGGAGGTCACCGACGAGGTCATCGACGGGCCGCAGTCGATCGTCCTCGACGAGGCCGAGAAACCGCCTCCACACCGGAAAGGCGCTCATGGCTCTGACCATGGGCGGCTTCGCCTGATCACGTGCTCGAGGCCCGAGCACCGCGGTAGTGAAACTGTTACCGGCGGGTGAACGCCGGGTGATGCCACAGGCCGATTCTGCTTTCGTCCAGACCAAGAAGGAGGGCATCATGAAGCGGCTCGCGATGGTGATGGTGGCGGCGACGCTCGCGTTGACCGCCTGCGGCACCCGGGCCACCCAGACGCTCGGCCCGGCTCCCAAGGGTTCCCCGGCGGTTGCCTCCCCGAGCCCCAAGGCAACGACACCGGCCAAGGCGGCCAAGTCGCCCAAGAAGCAGGCGCCGGGTTCGACCGTGGTTCGGAAGTCCAAGTCCTGTGGCTCGGTCAGCGGTGGGAGTGTTGAGGGATTCGTTGCCCAGCTCGTCGACGTCCGGGTGGGCGCCCACGAGGGCTACGACCGGGTGACGTTCGAGTTCGCTCCCCCCAACGACGGGCGGTACTTCGGTCTCCCCCCGTACGAGATCAACAGCGCCACGCCGCCGATCACCCAGGACGGGTCCGGCGACCCGGTGGCGGTGGACGGCAGCTCGTTCGCGGTCATGATCATGCAGGGCGCGAGCGGCGTCGACCTCACCGCGGATGACTACACGATCACCTACGACGGACCGAAGGAGTTCCGACCCGGCTACGAGGCCCTCGCTGAGGCCACTCAGACCGGGGACTTCGAGGCCGTGCTGTCGTGGGCCTTCGGGCTCAACCGGGGCTCGTGCTGGACCGTGCTCGAGTTGAAGGACCCGGTCCGGCTGGCCATCGACTTCCAGCACTGAGCCTCACGGCTCGAGGAGAGAGAGGAGGCTCCGAGATCGGAGCCTCCTCGTTCGTCGCCGGGTACACTTCGTCGCCAAGCGTGGCTGGAGTGAACATGACCGACGGCGCCTTCCGGGCCGACCTGGCCCACCGCCTGGCCGTGGCCCGCGGTGACCAGCCCGCGGACCTGGTCATCAAGGGCGGGCGCGTCTTCTCGGTCTTCACGGGCGAACTCCTCGACGCCGACATCGCCATGGCGGGCCAATACGTGGCCGCCGTCGGACCGGGCTACGCGGGCAAGGAGACGTTCGACGCGACCGGTCTGATCCTCCTTCCCGGCTTCATCGACGGCCACATGCACCTGGAGTCGACCAAGCTCATGGTCGACGAGTTCGCCCGGGCGGCCCTCCCCCACGGCACGACCACGGTCGTCATCGACCCTCACGAGATCGCCAACGTGTTCGGCCTGGACGGTGTTCGGGCGCTCCTGCAGGCAGCCGACCGGATCCCGCTTGACTACTACGTGATGGTTTCTTCGTGCGTCCCCGCCAGCCGGTTCGAGTCGAACGGCGCCTCGGTCGAGGCCGAAGACATCGCCAAGTTCCTGGAGGAGGAGCCGAGGGCCATCGGCATGGCCGAGATGATGGACTTCCCCGGCGTGGCTTCGGGCCAGGACGGCGCCCTCGCCAAGATCGAGGCTGCGTTCCGGGCGAGGGCGGGGCACATCGACGGCCACGCCCCCGGGCTCTCGGGCCGCGAGCTGAACGCCTACCTGGCCGCCGGCGTCCGCAGTGACCACGAATGCGCGACGTACGAGGAGGCGTTGGAGAAGCGCCGTCTCGGGATGTGGATCATGATCCGGGAGGGGTCGGCGGCCAGGAACCTCGAGGCCCTCCTCCCTCTGGTGCAGGAGTTCGGCCCGGGCAACTGCCTGCTGTGCACCGACGATCGTGAGCCGGACCAGCTCCTCGCCGAGGGCCATATCAATCACGTCATGCGCAAGGCGGTCTCGCTCGGCTGCAAGCCGTACTGGGCGATCGTGATGGCGACGCTGTTCGCGGCCCGTTACCACCGGCTCTACCGGCACGGCGCGGTGGCACCCGGCTATGTCGCCGACGTGGTCGCCGTTCCCGACCTCGAAGGCTTCCGCCCCGTTCGGGTGTGGAAGCGAGGGCGGCTGGTCGCCGCCGACGGCCGGGCACTCGACGTCCCGAAGGTCGCCGCCCCGGATTGGATGCGGGGCAGCGTTCGTGTTGGGCGCCTCACCGCCGACGACTTCGCGGTTCGAGCGGACGGCCCCGTCCGTGTGATCGGGGTGGATGCGGGGCAGATCGTGACGCGGTCGCTGGTGGCCGAACCCTCGCTGCGCGAGGGACGAGCCGTGGCCGACCCGTCCCGTGACCTGGCCAAGATCGCGGTGGTCGAGCGGCACCGCCGGACCGGGAGGATCGGAGTGGGGTTCGTGTCCGGGTTCGGGTTGGAGCGTGGCGCCCTCGCGTCCACGCATGCCCACGACGCGCACAACGTGGTGGTGGTCGGGACCGACGACGCTGACATGGCGGCCGCGGTCAATCGCTTGGCTGAGATCGGCGGCGGCCAGGTGACGGTGGCGGACGGCCGCCCTCTGGCAGAGGTCCCGTGCCCGATCGGCGGCCTGCTCTCCGACCGCCCGGCCGAGGAGGTCGCCGCCGCGGTGAGCCGGATGGAGGCGGCGTCTCGAGAGCTCGGGGCGAAGATCCCGGCGCCGTTCATGGCGATGTCGTTCCTGGCGCTGTCGGTGGTCCCGGAGCTGAAGATCACGGACCGGGGGCTGGTCGACACGGTTCGCTTCGAGGTGGTTCCGCTCGAGGTCTGAGCGCCAGCCATACGGCGGCCAGGAGCGCCACCAACGCCCCGGCCAGGGCATAACCTCCCAGCACGTCGGTCAGCCAGTGGACCCCGAGGTACACCCGGGACCAACCCACCACGAGCGCGACCACCAGTGCGGCGGCCCACAGCGTGGCCTGAACCCGGCGTGAGCGTCCTGCCGAGAGCACCACGGCCAGCGCCCCGAAGACCGCCAGAGCCTGCATGGCGTGGCCGGAGGGATAGGCGAAGCCGCTCGCCCCGGTGAGCCAGGCGCCGGCCGGCGGCCGGGGCCGATGCACCAGGGGCTTCACGATGTCCTTCGCCAGAAGGGCGCCGCCGAGCGAGGCCACCAGAACGGCGGCCGACGGCCAGTCCCGCCCACGCCACACGAGCAGGATCGCCGCGATGCCGACCACTGGCCACAGCAGCGCGCTCGAGCCGAGGGTGGTGAGGACACGCCACATCGACGTGGCCCAGGCGGCGCGGTGGTCGAGCACCCACCGCTCGACCGGCAGATCGATGCGCTCGGCCGCTCCCCCGGTCACCCAACCGAACACGGCTCCGAGCGCCACGGCGGCCACGAGAGTGACAATGAGCGTGCCCCACCGCGAACCTCTCAGCACACCCGAGACCATAACTGGGCATAGGTCGCGGCCAGGGGGGGTAAGCGTACGAAGAGCGGTCGAGAGGAGGGACCTCATGTCCATGTCCGAAACGATGCACGAACCCAGCGCGAACGGCCGCCGGACCGCGATCCTGACGGGCCTCACCGCAGCGAGCGGCGGTGGAAGCGTGTGGCTGATCGCCCGGCGCGCCCGCAAGCGCCGCCAGCGCAAGGCCGCCGAGCGTGCCGCCCACCAGACCGTGACCCGGGTGCAGGAGATCGCCCAGCGGCTCCCCGATCAGTGGTCCGAAAAGGTGACCGAGCGGTTGGAGGACGAGCGGTGGCGCATCTGGGCCCTCACGATCGCGGTGGCGGCGTGGGTGTTGTTCCGGATGGCGGAGCTCCGCCAGCTCCGCCGGCTCAACCGCGCCATGGCCCCCGCTTCGCTCTAGCAGGTCAGCGAGGGACCCGAGGGACGAACCTCCCCCACCCCGGTTCGACGTCGGCCGGCTCGCCGCCTCGGGCCACCACGCGGCCCCGGGCGATGGTGACGGCGGGCCATCCCAGCACTTCCATCCCCTCGTACGGGCTGTGGTCCGTCCGCATGTGGAGGGCGCCGGCGTCCAGCCGGCGAGATGCCAGCGGGTCGAACACGACCACGTCCGCGTCGAGTCCTTCGGCGAGCCGGCCCTTCCGGTGGGCCAGCCCGAACAGCCTGGCCGGCGACCCCGACGTCAGTTCGACCCACCGCTCGAGCGACAGACGTTCCTGCCGCACGCCCTGGTAGAGGAGGGAGAGGCGTGTCTCCACGCCGGGGAGGCCGCCGGGAATCTGGGCGAACGTCGACCATCGATCGCCGCCGAGCACGCCTCTCGCCCGGTCCGCGGTGGTGAAGGGGCAATGGTCGGTGGCCACCACCTCCACCGCCCCGTCGGATAGCCCGGCCCACAGCGCGTCGGCGTCGGCCTGCGTTCGAAGCGGCGGCGCGCACACGAAGTTCGCGGAGAAGTCCCGAGGGCCAGACAGTTTCTCCGACGTGAGGAACAGATACTGCGGGCAGGTCTCGACGAGCACGCGGATGCCGGCCCGGTGCGCGCCGCGAACCTCCTCCAGGCCGGCCTGGCTGGACAGGTGGACGACGTAGATGGGAGCAGCGGCTGTGGCGGCCAGCCCGGCCGCCCGCCGGACGGCTTCGGCTTCGACCTCGGGTGGGCGCGCCAAGGGGAGCGCTTCCGGTTGGGTGCGCCCGGAAGCCAGCACGTCGGCGGTCAGCCGTTCGACGGAGTTCCCGTCCTCGGCGTGCACGCATACCAGCACCCCGGTCTGAGCGGCGGCTCGGAGAGCATGCCCGAGCGTCGCGTCGTCGACCATCAGGCGCTCCGGGTAAGCCAGGTAGAGCTTCACGCTGGTTACGCCCTGCTCGAGCAACGACCTGAAGAGCGCTTGCGCTTCGTTCGGACGGTCGGGCACCGAGGTCACCGTCAGGTGGAACCCGTAATCCACGGCGGCCCGACCGCGGGCCTTGGCGTGCCATTCGCGCAGCGCCTCCTCCGGACGCTCCCGCCCCGCGCCGGCGAAGTCGAGCACGCACGTCGTGCCTCCACACGCCGCGGCCACTGTGCCGCTCCCGAAGTCGTCCGCCGAGCGGACGGCCCCGACGGGGAGGTCGAAGTGGGTATGGACGTCGATCCCGCCCGGGATCACCAGCGCCCCGCTCGCGTCGATGACCTCCGCGCCGGGGGCTTGGGCGTCCGGGCCCACGGCAGCGATCCGATCGCCCTCGATCAGCACGTCGCCTACCCGGATCCCGGCTTCGTCGACCAGCGTCCCGCCTCTGATCAGCAGCACGGGAACGATCCGGTGCAGGCGCGGCCGGCCATGGCGGCCCTATTATCCGGTCGCCTCACGACTGGGGAGGTTGGCCGTGGCGATCGCCGAGTTCACCATTTACCCGTTCGTCACCGAGCGGCTGGAGCCGCACGTCACCGCTGGGCTCGAGGAGATCCGGCGCTCCGGGCTCGCGGTCGAGGTCGGCCCCCTCGGGACGACCGTGCAGGGCGATCTCGACGCGATCCTCGAGCTGCTCGTTCGGGTCCACCGAGCCGCCTTCCAGCACGGCGCCACCAAGGTCGTCACCCGGGTCGAGGCCGAGGGCTAGAGACACGTTCAGAGGCCGGCGCGGGCACCCGTTCGCTCGTTGAATTCCACGATCATGCCGTCCCACACCGGGATCAGATCGCGGAGATCGCACCAGAAGGCCTGCGACCGCCGGCGTTCGAAGTCCTCCAGGGCAACGTCCTGCTGCTCCACCCACGTGAAGTACCCGAGGTTGAAGATCCGGTCACGGTCCAGGGCCAGACAGTAAACGAAGGGGGCGCCGCCAGGCGCCCCCTTCGAAGTCGTGGATCCCCGCTGGCTAGGGCAGGAGCCCCTTCCAGAAGTACCAGCCAAACACGCCCGAGACGAGCAGCATCAACGGGTGGAGCTTCCACGCCCGAGTCTTGAGGGCGTTCCAGTCGCTCCTGCCCACGGCGTTGATCGTGAAGGACAGGTCGCGGAGACCATTCCCGTTGAGGAGCTGGATGACGGTGTAGGCGATGAACCCGGCACCGACGCCGTTCGTGATGCTGAACGTGAGGGGCTGGACCAGGATGATCAGCAGGGCCGGTATCCCGACCTCGGCGTTGGACCAATTGATGTCGCGGACGATCGTCATCATGAAGTAGCCCACGATCACCAGGACCGGGGCCGTGGCCTCGTTGGGGATCGTCCCGGCGAGAGACGCCAGGAACAGCGTGCCGAAGAACAGGATCGCCACCACCACCGAGGTGAGCCCCGTTCGGCCGCCCTCCGATACCCCTGCCGCGCTCTCGATGTAGGTCGTGTTCGAAGACGCGGAGGCAACGCCCCCAGCGGCTGCCGCCAGGGAGTCCACGAGCAGGACCCGCTGGATGCCGGGAAGCTTGCCTTCCCGGTCAAGGAGCCCAGCCTCACCAGCGACACCTACCACCGTTCCCATCGTGTCGAAGAAGTCGGACAGCATGACCGACACGACGAGGGCGATGGCCGTCCCGATGGCGATGCCCTTCAGGCCCAGCGAGAAGTTGAAGAGCATGCCGAGGTCGGGCGACTGGAAGATGTCGTGCGGGACCTTGGCCACGTTCGGTCCTTGACTGAGGAAGATCTTGCTGTGCCCCCACACCACGTTGATGATCGAGGCGATGATCGTGGTCAGCACGATGCTGGCGAGCAACGCGCCCCGCATCTTCCGGGCCACCAGCACGAACGTGAGCGCCAGCCCGATCAGGAAAACCAGGATGGCCAGGCTGCGCAGGTTCGGGTTCAGCGTGACGAGCGTGGCGTCGCTGTTCACGACGATGCCAGCGTTCCTCAGTCCGATGAACGCGATGAAGGCGCCGATCCCCACGCCGATGGCCCTTTTCAGGTCCATCGGGATGGCGTCCATCACCATCTCCCGGAACCCGGTGAGCACCAGGAGGGTGATCATCAACCCTTCCCAGACGATGACCCCCATCGCCTGTGGCCAGGTCAGGCCGAACGCCCCGACCAGGGCGAACGTCACGAACGCGTTCAGGCCGAGCCCAGCCGCGAGTGCGAACGGATAGTTCGCGTACACGCCCATCAGGAGGGTCATCACGCAGGCGACCAGGGAAGTCACCGCGGCCGCCGCGGCCGGGTCGAACGTGGGGCCTCCGGAGACGAAGTTGCCGAGGTGGTCCTGGACCGACCCCAGGATGGCCGGGTTGACGAAGACGATGTACGTCATCGTCAGCCAGGTGGCCGCTCCGGCGATGACCTCGGTGCGGGTCGTCGACCCGCGCTCCGAGATGTGGAAGTACCGGTCGAGCGATGTCTGCCCCGCCGTGCTTGGCTTGGGGGGCGACCAGATCGCCATATGCGCTCCTTTCCTTGACACCCGGAGCGCACCCCGGCGTCGGTGCGCCCAGGGAACCGACTTCAGGGAAGACACGGGAAGCATAGGGACGCCCCGAATCAGGCGCAAGGGGACCTTTGGTCCTAGACGCGGGCCTTCGAAGCGGTGTCTTCCCTGCTCAGCGGGCCAATTCGGGCATCACGCGGTCGACGAACTCCTCGACCCGGCCCCATCCTTCGGTGGGCCAGTCGACCACCAGATAGGAGAAACCGAGGGTCCTGATGGCGTCCGCGGAGGCCCGAACCTCGTCCCAGGGCTCGGAGATCGACAGGTCGGTGGCCCGCACGATCGAGCCGGGGTCGCGCCCGGCTTTCTCGGCGTGTTGGTCGAAGACTGCCGACTTCCGCCTGAGGTCCTCCGGGGATCCGAACGTATGCCACACGTCGGCGTGGCGGGTGGCGATGGGGATGGTGTATCGAGGGCCCCCGGCCCCGATCCAGATCGGCGGATAAGGCCGCTGGACCGGGCGCGGCAGATAGGTGGCACCTCGCAGTTGGTAGTGGCGGCCGTCGAACGTCGCCCCGTCGGTGGTCATGACGAGCTTGATGACCTGGACGGCCTCCTCCAAGCGCTCGAACCGCTCCTGGCGAGGCGGGAAGGGGATGCCGAGCTCGCGATGCTCGGCTTCCATCCAGGCCGCGCCCAGGCTCATCTCGAGCCGTCCCCGCGAGACCTGATCGACCGTGATCGCTTCCGTGGCGAGGACCGACGGATGCCGGTAGGTGACCCCGGTGACCAGCGCTCCGAGCCGGATGCGCTCCGTCGATGCCGCCAGGGCAGCGAGCAGCGTCCAGGCCTCCATGCACGGCCCGCTGCGGTCGCCGTACAGCGGCTGGAAGTGATCGAAGACCCATGCTCCGTCGAAGCCGGCCTCTTCGGCGAACCGGACCCGATTGAGGAGCTCGTCCCACTCGAGGCGATGCTGCGCCACGCCCAGCCCGAGCCTCATCGATCAGCCTCCCCGGCATCGAGATCAACGGCGATGGGGAGCGCCGTCGTCGCCCATCCGCTCATGGGCTTGCTTTCCCGAGATCAACGGCGATGGGGAGCGCCGTCGTCGCCCATCCGCTCATGGGCTTGCTTTCCTTCCATCCCTGGTACTTCGCCGCGAGCAGCCGCCGGGCCCGAGCATCCTCATCGATCCTCGACCACCCGGGCCTTGGCACGCCACTCGCGGTCGGCGATGCGAACGTGCACGGCAGGTTCGGCCCGCAGGTTCTTCACCCAGTCCGAACGGTCGCCGCCGCCCGAGAGCAAGTAGATGGTCGAGCCGTCCGCCCCGAACCAGATCTCGATCTGGTGCGGCTTGCCCGTCCGCCGCCCCGTGGTGGTGACGTAGCAGAAGTCCTCCTGCTCCCACCCGCTCATCACAGAGAAGTTAACCGCCCCGAAACACGTAAGTAATCCCGAGGTCACCTCCCCGGCCGTTAAATGGGGCTCGAGTTCGCGCCCGATGGAGGTGGCCCATGCCAAAGGTCGATACCGGCGATACCGCCTGGCTGCTGGCGTCCGCCGCGCTCGTGATGTTCATGACCCCCGGGTTGGCCCTGTTCTACGGGGGCCTGGTCCGGGCCAAGAACGTCCTGGCCACCGTGATGCAGTCCTTCGTCGCCCTGGCCATGGTCAGCATCCTGTGGATGCTGGTCGGCTACTCGCTCGCCTTCGGGCCGGACCAGGGCGGGATCATCGGGTCCCTCCGGCACGCCGGGCTGTCCGGGGTCGGCGCCGCTCCATCCTCGTACGCGCCCACGGTGCCCGCCCAGGCCTTCATGGCCTTCCAGCTCATGTTCGCCATCATCACGCCGGCCCTCATCACCGGGGCCTTCGCCGAGCGGATGAAGTTCTCGGGTTACTTGATGTTCCTGGCGCTGTGGTCGGTATTGGTGTACTCGCCTGTGGCGCACTGGGTGTGGGGTGGAGGGTTCCTGGGAGCGGGGCACCTGGGCACTCTGGACTTCGCCGGCGGGACCGTGGTGCACATCAACGCGGGAGTGGCAGCCCTGGCCACGGCGATCTACCTGGGAAAGCGGCGGG
>WNGB01001294.1_pt1 | contig 85205 bp, 88 predicted proteins | sample 5400681 | NCBI WGS metagenome assembly WNGB01 (sample SAMN13153367, study PRJNA577476) | soil metagenome | isolation source: 115 cm soil or saprolite under grassland replicate 2 | place: USA:California | collected 2016-06-15 | reverse complement strand
GCCGAGTGGAGCGAGAAGTTGGCGACCTTGATGTTGTACTTGTCCTTGTTGTCGAGGATCCACTGGCAGGCAGCGATGATGTCGCTCGTCTTGCCCATGCCGTTGTCGTCCATGACGTCGATCGACAGCAGCTTCGCCGCAGGTGCCGCGCCGGCGTAGCCGAGCGCCGAACCGGCAGCGATGCCCGCCACGAACGTGCCGTGGCCGCGACCGTCACCGGGCGAGTTGCCCGGCAGGGACGTCAGGTTGACCGAGCCGACCAGCCTGCCCGCGTAATCGCCCTTCGTCGGATCGACGCCCGAGTCGACGATCGCGATCGTCGGCATGTTGGCCGACAGCCGGGTCGTGTCGTCCGACCAAAGGGCCGCGTTGCCCGTCTCGTACGGCCAGAGCTGCTGCGAGTAGGTACCGCTCACCTTCACCCTGGCGTCGGGCGTGGCGATCAGGCCCGGGACGTTGCTGAGCTTGGCGAGCTTGTTCGCGGGGATGTCCGCCGCGACAGCGCCGACGAGGCCGAGTTCCTTCCGCACATTGCCGGAAAGGCCGAGGCCCTTGTACGCATTCTTCGCACCGGAGACGCCGCCGGTGCTCTGGATGATGACGGAGGGAGGCGACGACCGTCAGCAGCGCACCACGTCCGCCTTTGCCCCAGAGGGCATTGGAACGGGACTCGCCGCCGCGGTTGCCGGTACCCCAGAGGGCGCTGTTGCGCTCCCCGTGCCCGCCGCGTTCGTTGATCACATTCTCTCCCCGAGTAGTTGCCGCGTTGTCTCTTGACCGTCAGCACGACGTGCCGCAGGTGCTCCGGTCGGCTCGGAATGTATGGGGGGCGGAGAATCCGTACGTCCCTCTGAAGGGGTAGGCACCGCGCCGCTTGAGGAAGTTCCCTCGAACGAGGGGCAGATCGGAGCCGTTAGCGCTCGGCGACGAGTGCCCGCAGGCGTTGTGCGAGAGGCGGCGCAGTCGGCTCGTCCTCGTGACGAAGGAAGACCCAGGCCGGCGGCCGCAGGCGAGCCGCGACGGCGCGGAGCTCTTCGTCCGAGTACGGCGGCTCCCGGAGCCGGACATAGCGGAACGGCTCAGCGTCGAAGTCGTTGACGCGGACGATCCCGGTGACCCCTTCCCAGGTCGGGTGCCTGAAGTCGAACGCGAAGGGGACGGCGGGGTCGAGGGAGCCCAGCAAGAAGGCGAGCAACCCGTCGTCGCGTGCGCTCTGGACCGTGATCCGGATCGGACCGAGCCGGTCGCCGAGGGCCTGGACCCGCTCCACGAAGGTGCCGACCCGGTCGAGGCGGGTCAGGGGGAGTTTGACCGCGAACGTGAAGCCGTCGGGCACCTGCGCCCGCCAGCGGTGGAACTGCTCCTCGGCGGGCAGGCGGTAGCCGGTCGTGTTCAGCTCGACGGTGTCGAACTCCTGCGCGTAGTGGCGGAGGAACTCCTTGGGATCGGTGCCCGCGGGGTAGAAACCGGGGCGCCAGCTGGGATAGGACCAGCCGGAGGTGCCGACATGCACCCCCGCTAGAGTCAGCGGCGTGGCGGTCATGCCGGAAGTGGTAGCCGAGAACCGGATCGACGTGCTCGACCATGGCTACGTCGCGTTGGACGGGGCGCTCGCGACCGACCTCGCGGTCGTGAACGGTGCGCGCGTCTCGTTCAACCAGGAATCCGACGAGCTGACCGAACGCGATGCGGGCCTGATCCGCTTCCTGATGCGTGAAAAGCACGGGAGTCCCTTCGAACACGGCTATTTCCGCTTCGTCGTCAAGGCTCCGTTGTTCGTCGTGCGCGAGCACCATCGTCACCGGGCAGGACACAGCTACAACGAATGGAGCGGCCGCTACTCCAAGATGGAGCCCCAGTTCTACGTGCCGGACTTCGTCCGCACGCAGGTCGGTAAGCCCGGGGCCTACCGGTTCGAGCCTGTGGAGGACGACGTCCGGGACGCGGCAAGGCGTGAGATCGAGGAGAACGCACAGCGCGCTTGGGAGGCGTACGAGCGGATGCTCGAGCAGGGCGTTGCGAAGGAGGTTGCTCGCACCGTCCTCCCGCTCTCGACCTATACGAAGTACTACTGGAGCTGCAATCCGCGCAGCCTGATGCACTTCTGCTCGTTGCGGAACCACGAGGCCGCGCAGTTCGAGATCCGCCAGTACGCGGCCGCCGCGGAGTCGTTCCTCGAGAAGCAGATGCCGATCACGCACGCGGCGTTCGTCGCGAACGACCGCACAGCGCCTTAATTGTCCCTTTAGGCAAACCTCGTAGGAGTTAGCTCAGGTCGTCAGCACCACGCGGCCGGGCTCGTGGTGACCCTTCGGCTGGAGCGTGACGACCCAGCCGTCGAAGCGATCCAGTTTGTACGGCTCCGTGTACTGCACCGTCGTGCGGTCGCCGTGAACGACGAACGATCCGCACAGGACGACCGGACGGCCCTTCTTGGTCAGGTACAGGTTGTAGTAGCCCCCCTCCGGGAGCTCACGCAGGCCGGACACATTGACGAGCATCGGCCAGTTGCCCGATTCATCCAGGTTTCCGAGCTTGAGGGTCGCGCGGGCGGCGTCGGGCGCCGCCGCAGTGGCGCGCATCGTGACGACGTGCCGTGCGGCGAAGCTTTCCCCGCTTTGGTGGCCGACGAGGTAGCCGCCGCCGAAGGCGGCAGCCGCGAGCGCCGCGGCGATCAGCCCGGCCGCGGCCCAGCGCCGCCGCGGGAAGTACGGGATCTCGGACTTCGCCCGCGGGGCAGGCGGCTGCTCGAGGGACGGCGGAAGCTCCGGCGGCGGCCCCGCAGCGACCAGCAGCTCGTGCGCGCCGAGCAATCGGCGGCGTTCCGCGGCCGTCAGATCGTCGCCGACCAGGTCGTCGAAGTCGCGCGTCATCGCAGCTCCTCGTCTTCGAGCACGTCGGCGAGGTGCGCGAGTGCGCTGCGCGTTCTCGTCTTCACCGTTCCGAGAGGGATCCCGAGGAACTGCGCCACCTCGCTCTGCGACAGTCCGCTCCAGTAGGCCAGCTCGAGGACCTCGCGTTCGTGCTCGGCCAACTCCTCGACCGCACGATGGACGCGCCACGCGACCCACGTCGACTCCGCCCGCTCTGCAGGTCCCGCCTCGTCCGCGGCGCTGTCGGGCGCCTCGGCGAAGGTCGCATCCCTACCGCTCCGGGCCCGGTCGATGATCGCATTCCGGGCAACGGCGTACAGCCAGGGCGCGCCGGCGCCGCGGTCGGGGCGATAGCTCCTGGCCGAGCGCCAGATGGCCGCGAAGGTCTCCTGCACGGCATCCTCGGCCCGGCTCCGGTCGCGAAGCAGGCGCAGCGCCAGGCCCAGCACCGGGCGCGCATAGCGTGCGTAGAGAGTCTCGAATGCTTCGTTGTCACCATGTGCGATGCGTTGGAGGAGATCGCCGTCCGTCACCCGCTCCTCCGCGCGCGGTGGCGTTTGGGGGCCCTCGGCGGGGAGCGCAGTGACAGCCTCCATCTGTTCTTGTTCTTCTCTACGCATCGGACGGGCGGGTCGGATTGCAAACCCGCAGGAGGATTCTGCCCTTTCGCCTGCTAGTCGTGAGCAGCGGGCAAGACCTTTGTTCGGGTCTCGTAAATCGCCTCCGCCGGGGGCCTGAAGCGCGTCTCAATGGGTGACAATCCAATCGAAGCGGTGAACGGAGGGGGTAGAAGTATGCGCAGGCTGCTCTTCGTACTCGCCGCCGCGTTGGCGTTGACGCTTCCCGCGAACGCCCTCGCGGCGACCAAGACGGTCAACATCTACGGCGCGATCTTCCAGCCGGCGACGGTGACGATCAAGACGGGCGACACCGTCAAGTGGGTCAACAAGGACAACGCGAACCATCAGATCGTGGCCGACGACGGCACGTTCGCATCGCCCATCCTGAGGCAGGGCCGCTCGTACTCGCACACGTTCAGGACTGTCGGGACGTTCAGGTACAGGGACGTGCTGGGAGCGGTCAAGCGCGGAACGGTCGTCGTGACCGGGACGGCTCCCGCGAACTCGCTGACGCTCGGCGCGGCCGCGCCGATCCTCGTCTACGGCTCGACGACAACGCTCACCGGCACGGTGTCGAATGGGCAGGCCGGCGAGGCGGTCGCAATCAGCGCTCAGCCCTTCGGCCAGACGTCGGCTCAGCAGATCACGAGCGTGACGAGCGGTACGGGAGGCGGATTCGCGTTCACGGTGCAGCCGGACCGGTTGACCACCTACGTCGCTTCCTGGAAGAACGCGAAGAGCCTCACGGTCACCGTGCAGGTGCGACCGAAGCTCACGTTCCTCCCGTTGGAGGGAAGGATGTACGCGAAAGTCCTGTCGCCGGTCTCGCATGCGGGAGGGTTCATCTACCTGCAGCGGCTCACGGCGGTCGGCTGGATCACGGTGAGCCGGCTCACGCTCGGCCCGCTCTCCGGGAAGATCTTCGCCCTCCCGCGCAGGTGCGGGAAGGCGGTCTACCACGTGTACATGAGCGTCGACCAGGCCGGCCCGGGCTACCTCGACGGCTGGAGCGGCACGCAGAAGACCCGCTACAAGAAGCACTGCCGCTAGGCGGCAGCGCCTCGGCGAAAGGGGAGCCCGACCGGCTCCCCTTTTTGCGTTCGGCAGCATGAAGACGGCGCAAGAGGTTTGTTCGGGTCCCGTAAAACGAGGGCTCCCGCCGCTTCGAAACGCGCCGGTAGCGGTGAAAACAAGGAAGAACCAATCGAGGGGGACTGAGAACACAATGCGCAAGCTGCTGTACGTGGTCGCCGCGACGCTGGTGCTGGCGCTTCCCGCGAACGCGATCGCGGCGACGAAGACGGTCAACATCTACGGCGCGGTCTTTCAGCCCGCGACCGTGACCATCGATACCGGTGACGCGGTCCAGTGGGTGAACAAGGACAACGCCGATCACCAGATCGTTGCGAACAACGGCACGTTTGCCTCGCCGGTCTTGAAGCCGGGCAAGACGTACACGCACACGTTCAAGAACGCCGGGACGTTCGGCTACAGGGACGTGATCGGCAAGCTGAAGCGCGGAACTGTCGTCGTCAAGGGCGCGCCCGCCTCCGTGACGCTCGGTGCAGCCGCGCCGATCCTCGTGTACGGGTCGCAGACGACGATCACAGGCACCGTGTCGAACGGTCAGGCCGGTGAGGCGGTGGCGATCTCCGCGCAGCCCTTCGGGCAGGCGTCCGCACAGCAGGTCACGACCGTGACGACGGGCTCGGGCGGAGGGTTCAGCTACACCGTGCAGCCGGCCCTGGCGACGATCTACGTGGCGTCGTGGAAGAACGCCAACAGCGTCACCGTCACCGTCCAGGTCCGCCCGAAGCTCACGTTCGCGCCGTTCGAGCGGAAGAGGATGTACGCGAAGGTGCTGTCTGCGTCCTCGCACGCGGGCAACTTCATCTACCTCCAGCGTTTGACTGCGGTCGGGTGGATCACCATCGCCAAATACACGCTCGGGCCGCTCTCCGGTCGCATCCTCAAGCTGCCGCGCAAGTGCGGAACCGTGACCTATCGGGTCTACATGAGCGTCGACCAGGCCGGCGCCGGCTACCTCGACGGCTGGAGCGGTACGCAGAGGGCGCGCTACCGCACACGCTGTCGGTGAGCTGCATGAGGGGGAGCCCGAGGGGCTCCCCCTCATATCGTTAGAAAAGCGTAAAAGCCTGCAAAATTCCGGTTCGAGCGCAGCCCTCGGGGGATCACATTCGGGTGAGTCCTAACCCGAGAGGAGGAAGATGAGACACAAGCTGATGCTCGTTGCGGCCGCGCTCGTCGTGCTTCTCGGGGCGCAGGCCGCGGTGGCCGTCTCCAACAAGACGGCTGCGGTCGCGATCACGAAGGTCGGGTTCGTGCCGAAGCAGGTCTCGATCCAGACCGGTGACGCGGTCAAGTGGACGAACAACGACACCGTCAACCACCAAGTCGTGTCCCAGGCGGCAGGGCTCGCATCACCGATCTTGAAGCCGGACGACACCTTCACCTTCACCTTCGAGAAGGCCGGCCGCTTCACGGTGGTCGATGCACTCGACTCGAAGTTCCCGAAGGGGGCGGTCGTCGTTGCGCAGACGCCGACGGGCGTGACGCTTTCCGCCTCGCCGCTCGCGGTGACCTACGGCGCCAACACGATGGTCAGCGGCAAGCTGGCGTCCGGTGAAGCGGGTGCGAAGGTCGAGATCTCGACGCAGGCGTGCGGCGAGCGTTCGGCCAAGCACCTCGCGTCCGTTACGACCGACTCCGCGGGCGCCTTCTCGCTCTCGGAGCGTCCTGCCAGGAACACCTTCTTCACGGCGGCGTTCAAGGGCGCGGCGAGCAACGCGGTCAGCGTGAAGGTGCGGCCGCGGCTGTCGCTGGCGAAGGTCACGCGCAGGAAGTTCCGCGTGCGGCTGAGCGCAGCAGACTCGTTCGTCGGTCATGCGGTCGTGTTCCAGCGGTTCAGCTCCGCGTCGGCGCGGTGGGTGACGGTGCGGACCGTCATTCTGCGGACCGCGATTCCGTCGTCGCTGCCGCTGCCGGGCACGTTGGTCTCCAGCACGACGTTCAAGCTGAAGATCAAGAGCAGGCTGCGTGTTCGCGCGGTCCTGCCGCCCGGACAGGCGGGCGCGTGCTACCTCGCCGCGGTGAGCAGCACGATCCGCTCGTGACGAATCGACGAAGGGGGAGCGAAACGCTCCCCCTTCTCCTGTGTGCTACCTCAGGACTTCGTATCGCTGCGCGACGGCGTCCCAGTTGACGACGTTCCACCACGCAGCCAGGTAGTCGGGCCTGCGGTTCTGATACTTGAGGTAGTAGGAGTGCTCCCAGACGTCGATGCCGAGCAGGGGCACGTCGTCGTAGCTCTTCAGGATCGGACTGTCCTGGTTCGCCGTCGAGTAGACGGCGAGCCCGGTGCCGTCCCAGACGAGCCACGACCAGCCGGAGCCGAAGCGCTTCACTCCGGCGTCGTTCAGGAGCTTCTTCAGCTCGTCGACCGAGCCGAAAGTGTCGTTGATCGCGTCCGCGAGTTTTCCGCTCGGCTCGCCGCCGCCGTCCGGGCTCATGATCTCCCAGAACAGCGAGTGGTTGACGTGGCCGCCGGCGTTGTTGCGCACAGCGGCCTGCTTGTCCTCCGGCAGCGTGTCGAGCTCGACCAGCACCTGCTCGACCGGTGAGTTCTCGAGCGCGGTGCCTGCCAGAGCGGCGTTGGCGTTGTCGACGTACGCCTGGTGATGCTTGTCGTGGTGGAGACGCATCGTCTGTTCGTCGATGTGCGGCTCCAGGGCGTCGTAACCGTACGGCAGCGGTGGGACCTCGAAGGCCATCACCTCACTCCTTTCGTCTCGTGCCTCGGACGTTATCCTCCTGCACCATCCCACTGATGCAAGGAGCTGCTGTGGCTCTCGTCTACGAGTTCGAAGCGATCACGCCGCGCGAGTTGAAGCCTGCCCTGCTGGAGCTCGACGGCATCTCCCGCGCGGCGGTCGAGGCGCACTACACGCTGTACGAGGGATACGTCAACAAGAGGAACGAGATCCTGGAAAAGCTGGACGGTGTCGACCTGTCCTCGGCCAACCAGGTCTATTCGGAAATCCGCGCACTCAAGCTCGAGCTCACCTTCGCGATCGGCGGGATCAAGAACCACGAGATCTACTTCGAGCATCTTGGCGGCGACGGGGGGAATCCGGGCGGTGCGATCGGGCAGCTGATCCAGCGGGACTTCGGCTCCGTCGACGGCTGGCGCGCCGACCTGAGAGCGACGGGGATGGCCGCGAGGGGCTGGGCGTGGACCGCCTACGACTGGGACGAGAGCCGCGTCTTCAACTACATCGGAGACGCGCAGAACACGTTTCCCGTCTGGAATGCGACGCCGCTCGTCGCGCTCGACGTCTACGAGCACGCGTACTTCATGGATTTCCAGACTGATCGGGCGTCGTACATCGACGCGTTCTTCGACAACCTCGACTGGTCGGCCGTGAACGACTGGGTCTCGAGGTACCAGATTCCGACGAAATAGGCATCGCGCTCGCACTCCTCGTTGGCTACCTCGCCGGTTCGATCCCGTCCGGGTACTGGCTCGTGCACGCGCTGAAGCACGAGGACATCCGGCGCCACGGGAGCGGCAACATCGGCGCGACGAATGTCTGGCGGGCGTACGGCCGTGCGTACGGGATCCCCGTCGTCTTGCTCGACACCGCGAAGGGATTCGTCCCGGCGCTCGTGTTCTTCCACGCCGTATCGCCGCTCGCCGGCGTGCTTGCCGGGGCTGCGGCGATGCTCGGGCATTCCCGGCCGCTGTTCCTCAAGTTCGCCCGCGGCGGGAAGATGGTCGCGACGTGCGGCGGCGCCTTTCTCGGCGTCGCGCCGCTCGTCGGCGGCGTCGGCGCGGTCGTCTGGGTGGTGGCGTTCCTCGTTACCCGCTACGCCTCGGTCGCGTCGATCGTGTCGGCGGTATCGCTGCCGATAGCCGCGCTGGTGCTCGACCAGCCGTGGCCGGTGATCGTCTTCGCGGCCGCGGCCGCCGCAGCCGTGATCGTCCTCCACCGCGGGAACATCCGCAGGCTGCTCAACGGCACGGAGAACCGGTTCGAGCTCCGCCGCCGCCGCAGCGGCCCAGTCCGCACCTGACAGGTCCTGGTGCCAGGCACGGTTGAGGGTGGTCGAGGGTCTGTGACGGAACTCAGGAAGCGCGCTCGAGCGGCGCCATCGTCAGGCCGTACGCCTTGAGCCGCTCCCAGTAGAGCTCGGCCGGCTCCTTGTGTCCGGTCCAGACGACGGCCCGGCCCGTGTTGTGGATCCGGTTCGCCATCGTCATGCCACGCTCGAAGTCCACGCCCGGAATCGTCGAGGCGAGCGCGAATGCGACGCCCTGGAACGTGTTGTGGTCGTCGTTCATGACGATCACGTTCCACGGCTTGCCGAGAGCCGTGCCGGTGTCGGGACGCTCGGTGAGCGTCCCGGTCACTGCAACCAGTCCTCCAGCGTCGTGTGCCGCTCGGGGCCATCGCCCGTCTCGAGCTCCGCTCGCAGCTCGCCCACCGTCCCGTACCGCTCGGCGAGGACGTCGTGGTCGTGAATCGTCTCCAGGTTCACCTGCCTCGAGTAGAGGAAGTCACCGTCCGCAAGTCCGGGATACCGCTCGAGCGTCGACGCGAGCGCGATTCGGACCGAGTCCTCGACGAATCGTGGCTGCAGGTGCGCGTGCTCGACGACGAACAGCTCGTCGGGACGCTTCAGGAGCGCGTACACGGGGGCGCTCATCGACGACTCCACGATCTCGACGAGATGCTCCGCGTTGAGCTGCTGCTCCGTTCCGACATAGAGCGTCCCGCGGCCACGCTGGTTGTGCGTCGCGAGCGGGACGAGCTCGAGGATCCGCTCCACGTCCGCGTCGTCGAATCCCGCGTCGAGCAACCGCTCACTCGCCTTGTTGCGGACGAGCCCTTGAGCGCACGGGCACGCATTGATTCCCGTCGCCTCGACGCCGACGATGCGTCGCACCCGGCTGTCGGTGGCCGCCGCGATTCCGACGAGCGCGACCGTCTCCTGCGTCGCCAGCCCCGTCACAGGTGTGCGCCGCTCCAGCGGGTACTGCGCGCGGATTCGAACCTCGGCGCGAAGCGCGCGCTGGCGCTCGGCGATGTGCTGCGCGATGTGCTCGGCCAGCGCCTCGACGAGCAGCGCCTCCCCGATGACGACCTCCTCGATCGCCTCCTCGAACAACTCGGGGAAGCGGGACATGTGGACGCCCTTCTGGGTCGCGGCGAGGTCGACGGTGCAGTCGATCTCGGCGGAGATCAGCTTCTCCGAGTCGCCCCAGCGTAGACGGATCGCCTTGGCGACGCCCTTGACCCCGGCGCTCGAAAGGCCGAGTTGCACCTCCGGCGAGGAGGATTGGAGATCGTGTGTGAGAAGCTTTCCGTCGCGGTCCATGTCGTTCCCGCAGGATACGTCCTTCGCACGTCTCGTCTCGCTGGCCGCGCACGACCTGCGCACCCCGCTGGCGACGGTGCACGGATTCGCGCGCACGATCCAGCGCAGCGGGCAACTCGAGGCTCCGCTCGACCGCTATGTCGAGATGATCGCCGCTGCGGCGATGCAGATGACCGAGCTGCTGGAGACGATGTCGATCGCCGCGCGAATCGAGAGCGGCCGCTACGAGCCCGTCGCGGTCGAAGCGGACACGCTGGAGGTCGCGCGCGCGGCGGCCGACGAGGCCGAGGGCGCGAGCGCCGACGGCCGGGGCGAGGGGATCGAGACCGACAAGGAGGCGTTGACGCGTGCGCTCGCTGCGTTCGCCTCCTGTGCCCGGCGGCACGGTGGGCTGGACGAGGTCCTGCTGCACGTGGACGGCCGCGAGGTGACGCTCTCGCCGATCGGATCCGCCGGGGCGATCCTGTTGGGGGAGGAACTCCGCGACCTCGGCGCCGCCGTCGGCATTCGCACGATCCGCGCGCTGGGTGGCTCAGCTGAGGTCGCCGGAGACTCGCTCCGCATTCGCCTCTAGGCCGTGAAGGTCTCGCGGGCGAGGTCCCGCAGGCTGACGATCCCGACCGAGCGTCCCTCGTCCACGACGGGGAGATGGCGGAAGTTGTGCTCGAACATCAACTTCGCCGCCTCGTCGGCCTCCATCGACGAGGGGATGGTGACGACGTCGCGTGTCATCCACTGCCGCACGCGGGCCTCGGCGGAGTGCGTGCGGTGGGCGACCGCGCGCAGGATGTCGCGCTCCGTGAGGATCCCGATGATGCTGCCGAAGTCCGAGACGACCACGGCGCCGACACCGGCGTCGATCATCTTCTCCGCCGCCTCGCCGATCGTGTCCGACGGTTCGACGGTCAGCACCTCGCGGGTCATCAGGTCCCCGACACTCGCCACGGGTTCCGAGACTAGCTATCTAGCGAGCTACGGCGTAGGCCGGATCCGGCTCGTAGCACGAGCGGCAGCGCGCCTCGTAGGAGTCGAGCGCGCCGATCTGGATCGTCTCGCCGTCGAACGGCGCCGGCTGTCCGTCGACGAGCCGCTGGGTCAGCGTCCCCGGTCCGCCGCAGCAATGGCAGACCGCCTGGAGCTTGTCGACGAAGTCCGCGATGCAGAGCAGCGTCGGTATGGAGCCGAACGGCTCGCAGCGAAAGTCCTGCGCCAATCCGGCGGCGATCACGCGGACCCCGCGCGCGACGAGCTTCTCCACGACGGCGACGATCCCGTCGTCGAAGAACTGCGCCTCGTCGATGCCGACCGCCTCATAGCCGCCCGCGAGCCGCTGCACGGTGGCGGACGAGTCCGCCGTCACCGCCCGCATGCTCGCCCCCGCATGGGAGACGACGTGCCCCAGGTCGTAGCGGTTGTCGATGTGCGGCTTGACGACGAGCGCACGCATGCCTGCGATCTCCGCGCGGCGCAGCCGGCGGATCAGCTCTTCGCTCTTGCCGCTGAACATCGGGCCGCAGACGACCTCGAGCCAGCCGCCCCGCTCGGGCGTCTGCCTGATCACGCGCCGGAGTGTAGGTCGATCGATGCTTGGATTCGCCCCACGAAAGGCGAGTACCGTTGCACCCATGGGTGAGGGCCGGATCCCCTTCCGCGGCTTCGAGACGTGGTACCGCGAGGCCGGCGAGACAGCGGAGGGAAAGCTGCCCGTGCTCTGTCTGCACGGGGGCCCGGGCGGTGCTCACGATTACCTCGAGCCGCTCTTCGGGCTGGCCGAGACCGGACGAAGGACCGTGCTCTACGACCAGATCGGCTGCGGACGCTCCGCGATCCCGTCACACGCCCTCGACTGGACCGTCGAGTTGTTCGTCGAGGAGGTGGGCGCAGTCCGCGAGGCCCTCGACCTCGAGACGATCCATCTCTTCGGGAACTCGTGGGGCGGGATGCTGGCGATGGAATACGCGCTGACGCAACCGGAGGGCCTCGCGAGCCTGGCGCTCGCCAGCTCGCCGGCGAGCATTCCGCAATGGGTGGAGGAGACGGCGAAGCTTCGGGCCCGGCTGCCCCAGGAGGTGCAAGTCACGCTGACGCGGCACGAGGACGCCGGCACGATCCACGATCCGGAGTACGTCGAGGCCTGCATGGTCTTCTACCGGCGCCACGTCTGCCGCGTCGATCCATGGCCGGACTACGTCGACCGTTCGTTCGCTCAGATCGGCGAGGTGTACGAGACGATGAATGGGCCGAGCGAATTCCACGTCGTCGGCACGCTCCGCGAATGGTCGGTGGTCGACAGGCTCGGCGAGATCGGAGTCCCGACGCTCGTCGTGACCGGGGAACACGACGAGGCGACGCCCGTGATCAACGAGACGGTCGCAGCGGGGATCCCGAACGCCGAGAGTCTTGTCCTTCCGGGCTGCTCGCACATGGCGCACGTCGAGCAGACGGAGGAGTACCTGGCGCTGCTCGACCGCTTCTTCGCTACCGCAGAAGGCGCGACAGGCGACGGTCCTTGAGGACGCGCCCGCCGGTCTGGCAGTCCGGGCAGTAGTAGATCGTGTGCTCCTCGAAATCGACGCGGGCGATCGGGGCGCCGCACACGTAGCAGGGATCGTTCAGCTTGTTGTGCACGCGGTACGTGCGCGTGTCGTTCGCACCGCGCTCGCGCAGCTCCAGACCGCGTTCGAGCTCCGCGTCGATCGAGTCGGCGAGCCGCTCGATCTCCTCGCGCGAGAGCTCCTTCGAGAGCGCGTACGGCGACAGTCGCGCGTGGTGCAGGATCTCGTTCGCCCACGCGCGGCCGATCCCCGCGATCAGCCGCTGGTCGCGCAGCAACGAGTGCAGGCGCCGCGACTCGTTCGCGCAGATCTCGGCTAGGGCCTCGGCTCCGAGCCCGAGCGCCTCCGGGCCCAGATGCGCGAGCTCTGCATCGAGCGCCTCGGGTGTCAGCAGCCAGACACCTGCCCGCTTCTTCGAGCCGGCTTCGGTGAGCAGGAGCCTCGAGCCTCCCTCGAAGGCGAGCTGGAAGGCCGGCGTCTTCGGCCCTTGCTCGCCGGCGCGGAGATAGCGCAGCCGGCCGGCGGTCATCAAGTGCACGAGCAGCACGAGCTCGCCGTCCTCCGTCGGGAGGTAGAGCCGTTTCGCGCGCCGCCGCGCCCCCTCGAACCTGCGGCCGTCGAGCGCGGAGAGCGGGGGGTCGAACGTCTTCAGCGTCGCGATGTGGGCCGGTCCGGCTCTCGCGATCCGGAACGCGGACACCGGCCCGTCCAGCTGGCGCCGCCACGCCTCCATCTCCGGCAGCTCTGGCATACCCCCACGTTAGGCCGCCGGGCCACTTCTGCGAAGGCGCATGATCGCCACGGCACCCGCGCCGTCGGTCCCTCTCGCACCGCCGCGGCGCCGCGTGCGGTTCGCACCCTCACCGGCCCGTGGCGTCCGCGTATCCTCTCGCGGCCGGTGCAGCCGCTCAAGGTCGTCGTCCGCCGCGGAGGCCTCGTCGAGGCCGAGCATTACGTGCACGCCGCGGCCGTTCGCGACGGTGAGCTCGTCGCCTCGGCCGGCGATCCCCGCCTCCTCACCTTTCTCCGCTCCTCTGCGAAGCCGATCCAGGCGCTGCCGCTCGCCCGCGCCTATGACGATCTCGATTCGCGCGAGCTCGCGATCGCGTCCGCGTCGCATCTTGCACAGCCGATGCACCTGGAGGCCGTGCGGATGCTGCTGCGCCGTGCGCACTGCAACGAGGACGACCTCGAGTGCGGCCCCGAGGGCACGCCGCCGTCGCGCGTGAAGCACAACTGCTCCGGCAAGCACGCGGGCATGCTCGCCGTCTGTCGAGCACACGGTTGGCGCACGGAGGGCTACCGCCTGCCCGGTCATCGCATGCAGCGCCAGAACCTCGAAGACGTCGCGCGCGCGGCCGGCATGGACGAGGACGAGATCCGCACTGCGACGGACGGTTGCGGTGTCGTCACCTTCGCATTGCCGCTCGAGCGGATGGCGCGGATGTTTGCGGCGTTCGAGTCGTCGCGTGAGGGGAAGCGCGTCGCCGACGCGATGCGTGCGCATCCGGAACACATCCGGGGTGCAGGCGCGACCGATACCGAGCTGATGCAATCGCTGCCCGGGGCGATCGCGAAAGGCGGGGCGGAAGGTCTGATCTGCGGCGCGCTGGTGGGCGTCGGCTTCGCACTCAAATCGGCCGACGGAAGCCAGCGCGGGCTGCGTGCGGCGCTCGCCGCGTTCCTACCGGAACTCGGCTACGAGCTGCCGGATTTCGCCTCCACGCCTGTCCGCAACTCGCGCGGGGAGGTGGTCGGAGAGGTTGTTCTTGCTGGTTGAAAATCGCCCGTGACAAAACCTGAACCGTGTGTAAGATCCCGCGCAGTAGTGAGGGTGAGCCGGAGGCGGAGCTGGCCGGCTCGTTGCGGTGCGGAAGAGGTCGTTGTCCACGTAGCGAACAAGCCGGGAGGTCACCTTTGCTCACCGTCGACATCTCTTTGCCGGACGTCGAGGAACTCCAAAAGCTCGTCCAGGACGGTCAAGAGAAGGGGTTTCTGACCTACGACGAGATCGTTACGGGGCTCGAAGAAGTCGAGCTCACCAAAGAGCAAGTCGAGGACTTCTACACGTATCTGATCGACCACGGGGTCGACCTGATCCCGGGCGAGCAACACAAGACGCCGCCGCACGAGCAACTCTCGCCCGAGGACGAGAAGGCCGCCGCGCAGCAGGCGCAACAGAAGCTCGACCTCACGGTGGAGCCGTCTCTGGATTCGCTGCGCCTCTACCTGCGCGAGATCGGCAAGGTGCCGTTGCTCACCGCCGATCAGGAGGTCTACCTGGCGAAGCGCATCGAGCGCGGCGACATGGGGTCGAAGACGCAGATGATCGAGGCGAACCTTCGCCTGGTCGTCTCGATCGCGAAGTCGTATCTCGGCCGCGGCTTGAGCTTCCTCGACCTGATCCAGGAAGGGTCGCTCGGCTTGATCCGCGCCGTGGAGAAGTTCGACTACCGCAAGGGCTACAAGTTCTCGACGTACGCGACGTGGTGGATCCGCCAGGCGGTCACGCGCGCGATCGCCGACAAGGCGCGCACGATCCGCATTCCCGTGCATATGGTCGAGAAGTTGAACAAGGTCGTGCACATCGAGCGGCAGCTCGTCCAGCGCCTCGGCCGCGAGCCGCTGCCGGAGGAGATCGCCGAGGAACTCGAGATCACGACCGACGAAGTGCGGGACATCCTGCGCATGGCGCAACTTCCCGTGTCGCTCGAGAAGCCGATCGGTGAGGAAGAGGACTCCTCGCTGGGCGACTTCGTTCCCGACGAGCAGGCCGAGTCGCCGTACGACACCGCGCAAGTGCACCTGCGCCGCGAGGACATCAAGAGGGCGCTCGACGCGCTGCCGGAACGGGAGCGGCAAGTGATCGAGCTGCGTTTCGGCCTCAAGGGCGAGCAGCCGTGCACGCTCGAGGAGGTCGGCAAGGCGTTCGGCGTCACGCGCGAGCGGATCCGGCAGATCGAGAACAACACGCTGAAGAAGCTGGAGTCGCTGCCGGAAGCGCAGGGCCTCCGAGACTGCGTCTAGCGCTAGCTAAACGGTCGGTTCGACTGCGCGCGTGAACACGGGCGGCAGCGCCCGTGCGATCACCGCACGCAGTCCGAGATACGCCGCAGTTCGGGAGGAGAGCTTCACCGTCCAGCGCCCACGAGTGGACACTGGGATCGTGATCGCTTTCGTCTTGCCGGGCGCGAGCTGGACCGTTCGGGCATAGCCCGGTGCCGCGAGGGTGAGGGAGGAGGAGCGCGGCGCATCCGCCGGCAGCCCGAGCTCGAGGCGCAACGTGCCCTCGACGCGTCCGCTCGCATCGGGCCACAAGGAGATGAACGAGTGCCAGGCCAGCCAGCCGTCGTAGTACAGCCCGCCGACGAGCATGTCGAAGCGCGGCAGAGCGCCCGGTTCGGGCTTCCAAAGCTCGATCTTCTTTCCCGTGCCGATCTTCGTCGCGCCCGTGAAGGTCGCGCGCGAGCCGTACGTCTGCACCAGCAGGGGCCGGGCGAAGGCCCCGCCGGGAACGAGCAACCGGCCGTCGTCGGCGACGTCGATCTGCGGCTGCGAATACCCGTCGAGCAGGTCCCCACCAAAGCGGTAGACGTCCGTGATCGAGCGGTTCCAGAAGAGGTGCTCGAGCGACAGCGCACGGTCCGAGTTCGGCAGCGTGAGCAGCGCGACGTTCTTCACTCCTGCGTGGTCGACCCATTGCACGTCGCCGGGGAGGTCGCCCGTGCGCAGCATCTGCGCGTTCCGCTGATCGAACGAGTGTGCGAACCAGGAGACGGCAACCATCGCGATCACGGCCAACGAGATTCCGGCCGGCGCGAAACGAGGGCGGAACGTGATCGCCAAGCCGATCAGCGAGAGGACCGCGGCAGCGATCGCGACGATGAACGAGCCGTTGGCGACCCCGACGAGCTGCTCGAGGCGGAGGACGCCGCCGAGCAGCGGCGACCCGTCCTTGCCGTGGGCGGCGACGTAGCCCGAGAGCGGAACGCGCATCGAAAAGAGCAGCATCAGCAGGGTCACGAGCGCGACGCCGCGCTTCCAGGGAGCCCCACGTTTCGCCCAGATTCCGAACGCGACCGCGACCAGAGGCACGAGCACCATCAGGTACCGCTCCTCGAAGCGCTTCGAGTCGATCGCCGCGATCCAGCCGGCCTGGAGAAGCAATCCGGCGGCGAGAAGCACGGAAAGCGCTGCGAACGCGCGCTCAACGCGCGTCCGCACGCAAAGCAGACCGATGAGCCCGGCGGGAAGAATGATCCAGCCCGAGGAGTACGCCAGCAGCATCCCGTCGCGGCCGATCCACGCGAGCAGCGTGCTCAGCGCCCAGTCCTGCTTGGCCCCGCCTGCGTAGACGCCGATGAAGCGCGTGGGGCCGAGCGCGAATGCGAGCAGCGAGCCGCCGATCAAGAGAATGGCGGTGACGCGCCACGTGCGGAACGCGCGCAGGCGCTCGAGGAACAGCGCCGCACCCGCGAACGCAAACGGCAGGAGGACGTACTGGATCCGCGCGAACGTCGTCAGGCCGCTCAGACCGAGGAAGACGAGCTGCGCGCGCGTCGACGGCCGGTCGAGCGCACAGACACCGGCGTAGAGCGCGGTCAGCGCGAGCGGATACGCGATCGGCTCGGAGAGGATGAAGCTCGCGTAGAAGAGCGCCGGTGAGGTGATCGTCACCGCTCCGCAGCCGAGGGCGAGGCGCTCGCCCAGGCCGAGCCGCCGAGCGAGGAGGTAGGCCGGCACCGCGGCGAGCGACATCGCGAGTACGTCGAACGCCTGCGTGAGGCGATACGCGGTGACCGGATCGAACCACTGAAATGGCGCGGTCACGATCGGTGCCAGCAAGGCCGGGAAATGTGCGGCGTGGCCCCGGATCAAGGGCTGACCGGTCGTGGCGAGGCTGTGCGCCAGGGTTCGGTAGTAGTACTCGTCCGGAACCATGTAGGGCGTGACGCGGGTCAGCGCGGCGAGCTCGCGAAGCACGAACGAGACCGCCACCATCGACGCCAACACGGCCGAGGCGGGTACCGCGGCAAGGCGTTCGAAGGTCCGGGCGAGTGCACGCGGAAGCGAAGCGATCGGGGCGGCGACGTCGACGGCCACGTCCTGCATATCGGCAGGGCGTCCCGATCCCTCAAGCTAGCTATGCAGCGGTGGGATCTTCGGGCGCGCGATCGTAGGCGACGAACAACTTGCAGTGCGGGCACTTGAAGCCGGTGTGGCGCTCGGAGCCGCCCGCCATCAGGTCGCCCCGGAACGGCTTGTGGCAGTGCGGACAAACGACGTCGAACTCCGCCCCCTTGGCTCCCCTCTCGGTCACATCGATCACCATACAGAGGGCATCACGTCCGACTGCGCTCCTAGGTTCCGGGTGGTGACGCAGGAATGGGGACGTCGCGCGGCGGCCGAGTTCGTCGGCACCTTCACGCTCGTCTTCATCGGCGTCGGGTCGATCGTCGCCGGGATCGGTGGAGGTCTCGTCGGCGTCGCGTTCGCGCACGGGCTGGCGATCGCCGTCATGGTCTCCGCGGTCGGGCACATCTCGGGGGGCCATTTCAACCCTGCGGTGACGTTCGGCTTCCTCGTCACGCGCCGGATCGAGCCGATGCTGGCGGCTGTCTACTGGGCGACACAACTCGTCGCGGCCACGTTCGCGGCGCTGCTCGTGCGCTGGCTGCTTCCGAGCGTGGGCGGCGTCAACCCCGCCAAGCTCGGCGCGCCCGCGATCGCGCACGTGAGCAGCTTCGAGGCCGCGGTTCTCGAGTTGATGCTCACCTTCTTCCTCGTCTGGGTCGTCTTTGCGACCGCAGTCGACCCGCGCGGCGCCTTCCAGCAGATCGCGGGCCTCGCGATCGGACTGACGATCACCCTGGACATCCTCGCCGCCGGCCCGCTGACCGGTGCCGCGATGAACCCGGCACGGGCGTTCGGGCCCGAGCTGATCGGCAACGCGTGGTCGGACGCCTGGGTCTGGTATGCCGGTCCCCTCGTCGGCGGCGCGCTGGCGGCGCTCGCCTACGAGTGGCTGTATCTGCGTCCGCTGGCACCCGTGCCGGTCGGTCCACCCGAGACCGGCGTGCTCGAGCCGCGTCCGGGCGACGCGGCGGCCTCCTAGCCGGGGCGGACGGCGCCCGCGTAGCTGAGGGCGTACGCCGGGTCGTCGAGGCTCGAGATCTTGACGACATCGCCGCGGTGCGGCGCGTGCACGAACTGGCCGTTCCCGATGTAGAGGCCCTCGTGCTGCGGGCCGCGCGGACCGGGGTGGAAGAAGACGATGTCCCCCGGAAGCAGCTGGTCCAGCGGAACGGCTGTGCCCTGATGGAACTGCGCACCGCTGTAGTGGGTCAAGGAGATGCCGAGCCGGCCGTACACGTACATCAGGAGTCCCGAGCAGTCGAAGCCGGCGGGGCTCGCGCCCGCCCACACGTACGGGACGCCCAGGAACTTCAATGCGAGCTCGACCGCGCGCAAGCCCACGGTGCTCGCCTGCAACAGCGTCGCGAACGGCTCGACCACCGGCGCGCCGTGGCCGACGGGCAGCGAGGCGAACCCGAGCAGCGACCAGCGCGCGCCGTCGCGGCCTTCGCGAGACCGGACCCGCGCAGCCGCGGCCGGCGCGAGCACGATCTGCTGGCCGCCGCTTGCGACGCGCAATCCGACCAGTCCGACGCCCTTGGCGATGCGCGCCGTCTGCAGCGCGACGACGTAGTTGCCGCCGCCGAGCGGGATCAGGTCGTTCGGGCCGACCTTCGCGGCCAGCCCGTCGACGACGAGCTCGTCGACCCGGGCGCCGCTGGTTCCCTTCGCCGGTACGAAGACCGCGTCGGCGTGGACGCGACCGCCGAGGACGGTCACGCCCTGGAGGTAGACGCCGCCGGCGCCGACCGAGGCGCTCCGGACGGAAACGAGCGATCCGTCCGCGGGAAAGGTAAACGGGAACGAGGTCGCACTCGCGACGACGTTGCCGCGGACGTCGAGCACCTGCACCGGAGAGCTGCCCGCGACGGCGGCGCCGGGCCAGAGCAGCGCGGCGAAGAGGACGGCGAGCGGGCGGCGCACGGCCGCACTTTGCCCGATCCGGGCGGGCGGCCGCGGCTCGAACGGGCCTGGGTAGAAGCACGAAGGCCAAGCAGTCACCGACACAAAGCGCAGAAGCCTGAAAAGCCACAGTGACTAGTCATTCCGCGCAGCGGAATGACGTGGACCTCCACGTCTCCGCCGCCCGTATTCTCGGGGTCCATGGCAGGCCCACGGAGCCGGCTCGGAGTGGGAGCGTTGGCGGCGTCCATCGTCGCGCTCGCCGCGTCCGCTGCGACGGGGAAGGACTTCGGGCCGGGTGACCTTCGCGTCTGCAACGGCAGCCGCTGCGTGCCGATCACCAACCGTGACGTGCTGCCGGCGTTGGGCTCCTTCTACTACGGCGGTCCGCAGCCGCTCGCTGCGCCCGCGGTCCGGATGGGAGCGCCTGCGTATCAGCTTCGGTTCAGGAACGGCTACGTGACGGGGATCGTCGCCACCGCCAGGCTGGATCGCTTCCTGAGCTACGGCGTCTACCTCGGGCGTTTCCGCCGCGGGCAGTGGTACCGGGTGCCCGACGCGATCGCGGGCGAGCTGAGACGGTTGGCCAGAGGGCTGGCGCCGCTGCGCGTGACGCCGTGGGCCGTGCGTAGGTCGCGCTGACCAAGCGGATTCGCCTTCGGCGACTCCGCCAGTCACGCACTCTGGTGGGCAAATGCACCTTGGGTAGGAGCGCGAGACCGAGCAGTCACTACAAAGCGGAGGAGCGCGAAGACCTCAGTGCCTAGCCATTCCGCGCCGGCGGCCGAATCTGGGCGCGGATGCGTGAGAGTGCGGCCTCGATCGCCTCGAGCTCGACCTCGATCGGTGCCGCACGGATCGGCAGCCTCTGTCGATGGCCGTCTGCTGACTTCCCGCGCAGCCAGACGAGTTCGACACCGAGCGCGGCGGCGATTCGCTCCAGGAGCTGCAGCGTCGGACGCGTTCGCCGTGCTCGATCCGGGAGATGTAGGCGCCCGAGACACCGACCAGCTTCCCGAGTTGCCGCTGCGAGAGCGAGCCGCGAGCGCGGACGATCCGCTGCCCGACCTTTTTCGCTACGGAAAGCCTGCGACTTGCGGAAAGCCCCAACCGATCGGTCTCTAACTATCGCCGTAGCTTCTTATTCTGGTTGCCTGCGGAGCAACCGAACAGAGCTACAGCGTGCCGCAAGTGAAGAAGGCGTTCGCGAAGCACAACGTACAATTGCGGACGGTGCTGGCCCGCCGTGGAACGCATCTCGATCAGCCGCTGATTCTCGGGCCGGTGGTGATTCCGGACGGCTGTGATGAGGCAGATCTAGCCGTGAATGTCTGTGGGAACGAAATTGTCTGTGATTTCAGCGAATGAGTAGCCGGCCTCTCGCGCGGCGCGAAGCGCCGCCCGGTATTCCTGCTCCGAGCGGCGCTTGGCTTGCGAGGCGCGCGCGACGCGTTTGATCGGATCGGCCACGCGCCTTGGCGTCGGTTGCTAGGTGTAGTTCTTCCGGGCCTCCGATGCCGCATTCGACGGTGTGCGCGGTGTTGAAACGCTCCGGTCTTGGCAGGCTCCCGCGGTTGATATTGCACCGCAAGACCTGACCCCGGTTGTTCACTGCGCCCGGACCGCCACGGCCCTCGCGCACTCGGGCCAGGCAAATGCACGTTGCGTAGAAGCGCGAAGACCAAGCAGTCACTACACAAAGCGGAGGAGCACGAAGACCTCAGTGCCTAGCCATTCCGCGCAGCGGAATGGCAGGTGTACCGTGACAGGTAGTCCCCGTGAAGCTCTCGACTCGTGCGCTCGCGCTCGCCAGCGCCCGGCATCCGTGGCGGACCGTCGGCGCCTGGATCGGGACCGCAGTGCTCGCGCTCGTCGCCGTCGGGGCGCTCCTCGGCGGCTCGCTGACGACGGAAGGCAACCCGACGAACAATCCCGAGTCGGAGCGTGCCCTCGATGTCCGCGAGCGGGCGTTTCCGGCGAGTTCACGCGATGCGGTCACCGACGTCGTCGTGATCCGCTCGGAGCGCTACACCGTCGACTCGCCGCAGTTCCATGCGCTCGTCGGCCGCGTCGCCCAGGACGCGCGCCGCAGCAAAGGCGTCTCGAATGTGCGCACGTACGTCGGCAGGGGCGGCGCCTCGCTCGTCTCGCGCGACCGCCACGCGACGATCGTCCAGCTCGGCGTGGCGGATCCGGACGACATCGACCCGGTCATCGATCTCGTAGAGCGTGTCGATGCGAGCCCGGAGTTTGCCGCGTCGATCACCGGTGAGCAGACGCGCGACCACGACTTCAACCTGCTCTCCCAGGAGGATCTCCAGTCCGGCGAGCTCCAGTTCGGCCTACCGGCGGCCCTGGTCGTTCTGCTGCTGGTCTTCGGGACGGTCGTCGCCGGCGTCGTGCCGTTGCTGATGGCGATCGTCTCGATCCTCGTTGCGCTCGGATTCGTCGCACTGCTTGCGCAGACGTTCGAGCTCTCGGTCTTCGTGATCAACATGCTCACGGGGATGGGGCTCGCGCTGGGGATCGACTATTCGCTGTTCGTCATCTCGCGCTACCGCGAGGAGCGCGGACGCGGCCGTGAGCCGCTCGAAGCGATCGCCGCGTCCGGGACGACCGCGAGTCGCGCCGTGGTGTTCAGCGGCAGCGCGTTCGTCGTGGCGATGTTCGGAATGCTGATCGTCCCGAGCTCGATCATGCGCAGCTTGGCCGTGGGCGCGATCCTCGTCGGGCTCGTCTCGGTCGCGGCCGCCGCGACGTTGCTTCCGGCTCTGCTCGGACTGCTCGGCGACCGCGTGGACAGACTTCGGATTCCGTTCGTCGGGAGGCGTCCGTCGGAGGGGGGTCCGGAGAGCACGTTCTGGGGCGCGATCGTCCGCCGCGTGCTGCGGCGGCCCGGACTCAGCCTCGCGCTCTCGGTCGCCGTGCTGCTTCTCGCCGCGTCGCCGATCTTCGGCATGCACGTGGGCACGAGCGGTGTGACCGCGTTGCCGGAGCGCTTCGAGTCGAGGCAGGGCTTCGAGGCGCTTCAGCGCAGCTTCCCCGGGATCACGACCGACCCCGCCGACATCGTCGTCACGCAAGGTGCAGCGCAGCCGTCCACGCAGCAGGCGCTCGAGCGTCTGCGCACCACGCTCGCCGCCGATCCTCGCTTCGGCGAGGGCCGCATCGTGCGCTCGCGTGATGGACAGGTCGCGGTGCTGTCGGTGCCCGTGCAGGGCGATTCTGCGAGCGACGAGGCAGTCGCCGCCGTGCGAGAGCTCCGCTCGACGCTCGTTCCGGCCGCATTCGCGAATTCGGATGCCGAGGTGCTCGTCGGCGGCAGCACGTCGGAGAACATCGACTACTTCAATTCGGTCGTCGATCCCGCGCCGATTGTCATCGCGTTCGTGCTCGCGCTGACGCTCGTGCTCCTCACGGTCGTCTTCCGCTCGGTCGTCGTCGCAGCTACCGCAGTCGTGCTGAACCTGCTCTCGGTCGGAGCGGCCTACGGCCTGCTCGTACTGGTCTTCCAGCATGGGATCGGAGCCGGCCTGCTCGGCTTCCAGCAAGCGGACACGATCGAGGCCTGGGTTCCGCTCTTCCTGTTCTCGGTGCTCTTCGGCCTCTCGATGGACTACCAGGTTTTCCTGCTCAGCCGGATCAGGGAGCGGTACGACGAGACGCACGATACGACCGGCGCCGTTTCGTTCGGTGTCGCGTCGACCGCGCGCATCATCACCGGGGCGGCGTTGATCATCGTCGCCGTCTTCTCCGGGTTCGCCCGGGGCGACCTGATCATGTTCCAGCAGATGGGGTTCGGCGTCGCGGCCGCGCTGCTGATCGACGCGACGATCATCCGTTCGGTGCTGCTGCCCAGCGTGATGCGCCTGCTCGGCCGCTGGAACTGGTTCCTGCCGGAATGGCTCCGCTGGCTGCCGCGGGTCGAAGTCGAGGCGGTGGACGGCCACGCACGTCGCGCTGACGCGCGAAGATCGAGCAGTCCCCTAGACAAAGCGGAGGAGCGTGAAGACCTGAGTGCCTAAACCATTCCGCGTAGCGGAATGGCGAGGTACGACCGGGTGACCTTGGGTCGCTTAGGGTTCCCCCGCTGGTTTCCGCAGGCCTGACCGGGAAGGGAAAGGCAAGCGAGCGAAAGGAGACACGATGTCGCAGCTTGGACCGGAGCGCCGTTCCTCGCCGTCCGAGCGATGGTCGCCTCTGAGTGAGCTCGACCAGTTGGCGGAGGGTATGCGCCGGATGCTCGAGCAGGCTTTCGGCGGTGCGGAGTGGTCGTCCGTGCTCTCGGAGGCACGCACGTGGGCGCCACCGGTTGACATCGAGGAGACCGACGAGGGGTACGTCATCGAGGCCGAGCTTCCGGGCGTCAAGCGGGAAGACGTGAACATCGAGCTGATCGGCGACGAGCTCACGGTCACGGGAGAGATCAAGGAGCGTGAGCGGAAAGGTGTCGTGCGCCGCCGGACGCGCCGAGTCGGGCAGTTCGAGCTTCGCGTGGTCCTGCCCGATCGGGTCGAAAGCGAGAAGATCGAAGCGAGCCTCGACGACGGCGTGCTCACCGTCCGCGCCCCGAAGGCCGAGCGCGCCGCGCGCCGGAAGATCGAGGTCAAATCGTAAGCACCTTCAACTTCGAATTGTCGGGACGGGTGGACCCCGGCCTCGACTCGGCGCGTTGCGTCCGGTGGGGGTATCGACATGGGACCTGAACAGCACTACTGCGAGCGACATCACCGTCCGGCGGCAGGCCCACTCTTGCCCAGGCGGTGCTCGCGCCAGCTATCGCGCGTCGCTGCCGTGCTTGTTCGAGGCCCTCGCGGCCGACGACCGGCCTCAGGTCATTTTTGCGGGCGAGGCGGCGGCACCCAGGGCGTGTATTCGACGCAGGTCGGGGCACGATGCGGCAAGATGTCCCGTCTGGAGGGGGTGGCTCGATGACGGTGAGGTTGGGACTCTTCGTCGTTGCGGCTCTGGTAGCCGCACTGAACGCAGGCGCTGCGATACGGGTCTCCGATCCGCCGCCCGGGGCGCAGATGTCCGACTCGCTCGAGTACATCGGGCTCGTACCCGACTCGTCGAGAATCGTCGAAGGCAAGTTCGACACCGTCGCCGGGCGCGACGTGCTCGTCACCACCGGGCGCTACGGCTTCAAGACCTACGACGTGAGCGATCCCGCCGCCCCCCAGCTGCTCGACACCTTCCAGCCGCCGGAAGTCCTGGGAATGAACGGCTACTGGCAGGACGAAGACATGGAGCTGGACGTCAGGCGCAAGCTGATCATCGGTGCGCTCGATCCGCGCCATGACGACGTCGACCAGGCGAGCTGTCCCGGCATCGGCACTTCCGGCGCGAAGACGCGCAATCCAGGGTGCCGGTCCGGGTTCTACGTGATCTCGTACGCCGACCCGTCCGACCTCCGGCAGATCGGCGACTTCGTCGAGCTTCCCGCGGGGCACACGACGAGCTGCATCGAGGACTGCGACTACGTCTGGACCGGCGGGCCGGCGCGTCGCAACGACCAAGCCTCTCTCGGGCCGTTCACGCCCGGCGGCCGCGGAGACGGGCGTCCGATCTGGGTGACGAACCTCAAGGACCCTGCGCATCCGGAGACGTTCCCCAAGCCGATCGACCTGTGGCGGAACGACGGGCTCACCGACTATTCGCACGACGTCGACGTCGACGCTGCGGGGATCGCCTGGACGAGCGGGCGCGGCGGGCTGCTCGGCTACGCGACGCGGGGCCAGTGGCGCGATCCGAGGACGGGCAAGCAGCACATCGCCAAGCCGTGGGACCCGATCCTCGTCGCGGGCGGCGGCATCTCCGGCGGGCCCGACGGGGTCGCGCAGCCGCAGACGGACTTCATCCACAACTCGACACGGCCGCTCAACGGCCGCGTGCATGCATCCGGTGTGCAGGACGGCAACATCGTGCTCATGACCGAGGAGGACTTCACGGAGCCGTGCACGCAAGGTGGACGCATCGTCGCGGCGGACATCACCAACTCGCTCGGCGGTGAGCCGGCCGTGAACTCGACGCTCGAGCACCCCTACCGGATGAACGCGCTGAGCGCGTTCCACCCGACGCAGGACGCCGGCGACACGGCGGCGCCGATCAACTCCTGCTCGGCGCACTACTTCGAGCTGTCGGGATCGACGCTCGCAGCCGCCTGGTACGGCCAGGGACTCCGCGTCATCGACGCATCCGATGCGCGCAACCTGCGACAGGTCGGCTACTTCTACGTGACCGGCACCGATCCGGCGACCAACCCGAGCTCGATGTCCTGGGACACGGCCTGGCACGGCAACCTGATCTATGTCTTCGACATGAGCCGCGGGATCGAGATCCTGCGCCTGAAGGGCGGACCGTCGGCGGCGGCGAGGCTGCCGACCGTGCACGAGCCGCGTGCCGTCCGCGATCCGCTCGCGGCGCAACCCGTTCGCGGCTTGACGAGCGACTCGCTCGTCTGCCCGCTGTTCGTTGCGCCTGGTTCGATCGGCCCGGGCTGACGCTCGGCGAGGCCGCCGCTTGACCGGGTCGAGCACGCTCGAAAGTCGGTGCGACGTGCTCCAGTCGCTGCACGTTCGGGGTGCGCCCCTCGTGCTGCCCAACGCGTGGGATGCCGCCTCTGCGAAAGCAGTCGTCGCCGCGGGCTTCCCGGTCGTCGCGACGACGAGCGGCGGCGTTGCCGCCGCGCTCGGCTACGAGGATCACGAGGGCGCGCCCGCCGACGAGATGCTTACAGCCGCCGCGCGTATCGGCAGAAGCGTCGACGTTCCGATGACGGTCGACGCGGAAGCCGGCTACGGGATGGAGCCGCCGCGGCTCGTCGCCGCCCTGAAGAGCGTCGGCGCCGCCGGCTGCAACCTCGAGGACACGAACCACGCCGACGGGACGCTGCGCGATCCGCTGCAGCACGCAGAGTGGCTGAGGAGGGTTCGCGAAGCCGCGCGTGCGGCGGAGTATGCGCTCGTCGTCAATGCGAGGATCGACGTCTTCCTTTCCGACCGCAGCGGGGGCGCGCAGGCCGACCTCGTGTCCGAAGCACTCAGCCGTGCGCGCGCCTATTTCGAGGCCGGAGTCGACTGCGTCTACCCGATCGGGCTGTGGCAGGCGGATGCCTTGGCGGCGTTCGTCTCGAATGCGCCCGGCCCGGTCAACATTCTCGCGCTCCCGCGAGCCCCGTCCCACGCCGAGCTCGCCGAGCTCGGTGTCGCCCGAGTCAGCTACGGAAGCCTCTTGCACCGTCGGATGATGGAGCAGTTCGAGAGCGCGCTCGCCTCGCTCCCCGCTGGCAAGCCCTCCTAGGCGCCCGCGCGCGCCTTCGGCTTCGTGCCGCGCGCCGTCCCGAGATCCGCGAGCCCGCGCTCGAGCAGCTCGTAGGCGCGCTCGAGATCCGCGCGCAGGCGCCGGGCGGCCGTCGGTCCCTGCTTCCCGGCCAGCGCGCGCTTCCGGGCCGTGACGAAGAACTGCCAGTGCACGCCGACGAGGAGGCTCGCAGCGATCCTCGCGTCGAGATCGCCGCACTCGAGGTCCTCCTCGAGCACCTCGGCGAGGACGCTCATGAAGTGGGCCATGACCTCGAGCTCCTTCGCCCGGAGCGCAGGAGACTCCTCGATCACGCGTGCGAACGAGGCGAAGCCGGAGCTGCACAGGCGCCCGCAATCCGTGAACTGGTGACGACGGAGCGCTGCAGGAATCGACTCCCCCCGCGCGCGCTCGCGGACCGCGGCGACGAGGGCCGCCTCCCGCGCGTCCACCTCGTCGAAGAAGAGGTCCTCCTTCGTCGGGAAGTAATTGAAGACCGTCTTCTCCGAGACACCGGCCGCCTCTGCCACTTCCGCGACCGTCACGCGCTCGAAGCCACGCTCGACGAACAGGTGCAGAGCCGTATCCGCAATGGCCTGCCTCGTTCGTTGCTTCTTGAACTCACGCAGGCCCACGTGCGTAGTGTAAAGAGATATTTACAGTTGCAGAAATGATTCTGTTGCTATAAGTTTTCGGCCGCTGTCAGAAGCCGCACCGAAAGGAGTCGCATGCTCGCTCGCCTCGCGCACGTGATCGCCCGCCGCCGCTGGTACGTCATCGGAGTTTGGCTCGCCCTCACCGTCTTCGGTGGTTACTCGGCCGGTCAGGTGTCGAAGCGCTGGTTCCAGTCGTTCTCGATTCCCGGCTACTCGGCGTACGAGGCAAACCAGCGGATGCTGAAGCAGTTCGGCACGGGCGAACGGACCCCGAACGTGGTCGTGTTCCACACGAGCGGCGACGCGACGAAGAACGACGCGATCCGAGCGGCGATGCGCCGTGCGGCCGACGCGAACCCCGGGGCTCGCACGAGCTCGTACTTCTCGACGGGCAGCCTCGCGTACGTGTCGAGCGACCGTCACACCATCTTCCAGGAGATCTATCCCGCGGGCACCGTCAACTTCGACACGAAGAGCGGCGCCGAGCAGACCCTGAAAGCGGCGGCCGCCGCTCTGCCGGCGGGTGTCACCGTGCACGTCACCGGTCACGACCCGATCGCCGAAGCGAGCGCGAGCGGTGAGACGACCGGACCGAGCGTGCTGCTCGAGGGCGTCATCGGCGGCCTCGGTGCGCTCGTCATCCTCTTCTTCGTCTTCGGCACCCTGCCGGCGATCGCGATGCCGCTGGCGGTCGCAATCGCCGCGATCCTGAACACGTTCTCGCTCGTCTGGGCGCTGACCTACGTGGCCGACGTGTCGATCATCGTCCAGTTCCTGATTGCGCTGGTCGGCCTGGGCGTGGCGATCGACTACGCGCTGCTGATGATCTTCCGCTTCCGCGACGAGTTGCGCGAGGGCGAGGACGTCGAGACGGCACTCGTCGAGACGATGACGCACGCCGGCCGGTCCGTGATCGTGTCGGGATCGACGGTCGCCGTCGGCCTGCTCTCGCTGATCGTCCTGCCACTGCCGTTCATCCGCTCGATGGGCATCGGCGGCATGCTGATCCCGGCCGTCTCGGTGCTGGCGGCGATCACGCTGCTGCCTGCGCTGCTCGCGGCGCTGGGAACGCGCATCAACAGCGTCCGCGTCCTGCCGAAGCGATTCGTCGACACCGGCCATCCAGAGGACGGCCCGTGGGGGCGCTGGGCACGGTTCGTCAATCGCCGGCCGCTGCCGGTTGCGCTGGCGGGCCTCGCGATCGTTGCGGTGCTGGCGGGGATCGGACTGCAGCTGAACCCGAACGAGGCGCAGATGAAGAACTTCCCCGGTTCGGGTGACGCGATCGTCGGCCGGAACGCGCTCACCAGCGCCGGCATCACGCCGGGGGTCCTGAAGCCGTTCGACGTGCTGGTCGAGCACGGCGCGGATCCGAATGCCGTCGCCGCGAAGCTGCGCCGCGTGAGCGGCGTTACGGCCGCGGTGGCGCCGAAGGATTGGCGCCGCGGCGGGGACTCGATCGTCGAGGCGTTCCCGGCCGTCGACGGCGCCGCGGACGGGATCCAGCCGATCATCGACCATGTGAAAGAGCGGCTGAACGGAAGCAACGCAACGCTGGGCGGCCCGGCCGCCGTCGACCGTGACTTCGTGCACGCGGTGTACGGCAACTTTCCGTACGTGCTCGCGTTCGTGATCGTGCTGACGTTGATCCTGCTGGCGCGTGCCTTCCGCTCGATCGTCCTGCCGATCAAGGCGGCGATCCTGAACCTCGTCTCACTGGGCGCTGCGTTCGGGATCATCGTCTTTGTCTTCCAATGGGGCCACGGCTCGTCGCTGTGGAACATCGATGCGACCCAGGCGATTACGGCGTGGATCCCGCTGATGATCTTCGCCTTCCTTTTCGGCCTCTCGATGGACTACGAGGTCTTCATGCTCACGCGCATGCGCGAGGCCTACGACGAGACCGGTTCGACCGAGAAGGCGATCGAGCTCGGGCTCGCGCGCACGGGGAAGCTCGTGACGAGCGCCGCGCTCGTGCTCATGTTCGCGTTCCTCGTGCTCTCGTCGAGCCCGGGCTTCGAGGTGAAGGAGTTCGCGATCGGCCTCGCAGCGGGGATCATCTTCGACGCGACCGTGATCAGGGCGTTGCTCGTGCCCGCGTTGATGCGCTTGCTCGGAAGGGCGAATTGGTGGATGCCCGACTGGACGAAGACCGTGCTCTTGATCCGCCGCGGCGACGAGACACCGGAGGTCGTCACCGAGCGGGCGTAAGGGCACGGGTTCATCTCCTCGCGTCCATTGCCCGGAGTGCGAGCGCCAGGCCTCCTGCCAGCACCGCCAAGATCGCGAAGTGGTAGACCACGTCGGGCCCCGTTCGGGGCCCGACTCCGACCGCGATCGTGAACAGCCCGACGAGCACGCCGACCGCGGCGAACGCCTGAGCGCCGATGATCGCCCTCCAGCGCCACGGCCGTGGGGCCCAGCTCGACACGAAACCCGCGAGCAGGACGACGGCGATCACGGTCTCCGCAGTCCCCGCCTTGCGGTGGCCGTAGCCGCCGACGAGCATGCCGAAGTGAATCAGCGCCGCCACGACGAACGTCGCCGCCTCCAAAAGGAGGAGGGCTCGCACCCTTCCGATCGTCGTCGCCGATCTCACGGGGATCCCGCCGCTGTGGCGTGCGTCGCTTCCGGCATGTGCTGAGGACGCAGCCGCGGCAGGAGAAGGGCCGGCAACAGCGCTGCCGCGACGAGCGCGAACGCGACCCAGAACGCTGTTCCGAAGGCAGCGGCGAGCGCCGGTGCCGCGTGCGATCGTCCCTCCGGCGACAGCGCTGCGAGAGCGCCGATGCCGCCGTCGAGCTCGGGCAGGTTCGTCGCGATCGAGCGCTGCAGAACGACGGCGAGCAGCGCGGTGCCCACGGAGGCAGCGATCCGCTGGATCACGTTGATCGTGCTCGTCGCCTGTGCCACGAGTTCGCGCGGAACCGCCTGGTAGGCGACGGCCATCGACGGCATGATCGTCGCGCCGAGCCCGAGCCCGATCATGAACAGCGCACCGGCGAGGAACGTGTACGACGTATCTGCACCGACCTGCGTGTACGCCGCCGTTCCCGCGAGCGCGAGGAGAAGGCCGAACGGGATCACGATGCGGGCTCCGATCTCGTCGGTCAGCTTCCCTGCGATCGGCATCGCAAGGGCTGCGCCCAGCCCTTGCGGCACGAGGAGCAGGCCGGTCGAGAGCGGGGTCTCGCCGCGGACGAGTTGGAAGTAGAGCGGGAGCAGGATCAGGGCGCCGAACAGCGCGATGCCGACGAGCAGGTTCGCGCCGGCCGCAGCCGCGAAGCCGCGCCGAGCGAACAGCGAGACGTCGAGCAGTGCGGTGCTCGCGCGGCGCCGTGAATGCCAGACGAAGAGCGCGACCAGCGCGAGTCCGAGCGTGATACCTGCCGGCACGCGCGCTGCGCTGAAGCCACCCGACGCGCCGGCCCGAGACATGCCGTAGACGAAGATCGCGATGCCCGGTCCGAGCAGGGCCAGGCCGGGCAGGTCGAGCCGTTGCCCGCGCCACGGCGCTTGCTGCGGCAGACGGCGGGCAGCGAGCAGGACGGCGACGACGCCGATCGGCAAATTGACGAAGAAGATCCAACGCCAGCTGATCTGGTCGACGATGGCGCCGCCGATGACCGGACCGAGGATCGGTCCGAGCAGCATCGGCACGCCGACCACGCTCATCACGCGTCCGATCCGCTGCGGGCCGGCGGCCTGCGCGAGGATCGTCTGACCGACCGGCATGATCAGGCCGCCGCCGAGTCCTTGCAGGACCCGAAAGACGATCAGCGAGTCGATCGACCAGGCCGCGCCCGCGAGGGCCGAGCCGCCCATGAACAGGAGCAGCGATGCGATCCAGATGCGCTTGGCGCCGAACCGCTCGCTCGCCCAGCCCGTGAGCGGGATGACGCTTGCGAACGCGAGCAGATACCCGGTCATGACCCACTGGATCGTCGAGACCGACGCGTGGAAGTCGCGGCCGAGGGTGGGGATTGCGACGTTGACGATCGTCGCGTCGAGGATCGCCATGATCGTCCCGATCACGATCACCGCTCCGAGCAGGAGGATCTCCCGATCGAGGCCGCTGCTGTGAGCTGGAGCGTTATCTGAAGTGACCATAAAATTATTGTAGCATAAAAATTATGGCGACCGCAAAGACATGCTACGCTCTGCCCATGAGCAGTGCCGCTGAGCCGAGCCTGCGTGAGCGCAAGAAGGAGCAGACTCGGCACGTGATCGCGGAGACGGCGATGCGCCTGTTCGCAGAGCGCGGCTTCGACCCGGTCACCGTTGCGGAGGTGGCGAGGGCGGCCAACGTCTCCGAGGGAACGGTCTTCAACTACTTCCCGACCAAGGAGGATCTCTTCTACGGTCAGATGGAGGTCTTCGAGGCGTCCCTGGTCGAAGCCGTGCGGGTGCGCGCGCCGGGCGAGTCGGTCCTGGCGGCCTTTCGCCGCTTCGTCCTCGAGGGCACCGTGCGTCTCGCTGCGGAGGAAGTCGCCGACGTCATCGCAACCACGGCGCGCGTCGTCAGCGCGAGCCCTGCGCTCCAAGCCCGCGAGCAGGAGATCGTCGCCGCATATACGCGCGCGCTGGCGGAACTCGTCGCCGACGAAACGGGGGCCGCCCCGGGCGACGTCGAGCCGTGGGCCGTGGCGAACGCCCTGATGGGTGTTCAGCGAGGGCTGGTCGCTCGCGTCCGCAGCCAGGTTCTCGACGGTCGGAGCGGCGCGGAGCTCGCCGCCGACGCCCGATCCCAGGGGAAGCGCGCATTCGTGCGGCTCGAGCGCGGCCTCGCCGACTACGCGGTCAAGCGGCGGCGTCGGGGCGGCGCGGCTCGCTAGCCGATGTCCAAGAGCACGCTCATCGACGACAGCCTCAACGAGCTGCGGCGATCTCTTGCCGGCGAGGTCGTCAGCCCGGCTGACCCCGAATACGACGCGTCACGCCGTTGCTTCAATGCCCTCGTCGACCGCCGGCCGGCGGTGATCGCGCGTTGCGCCGGCGCCCGCGATGTCGCGGCCGCATTCGATTTCGCACGGGTGCACAAGCTGGAAGTGGCGGTGCGCGGAGGCGGGCACAACCCCGCCGGGCACTGTGTTTGCGACCGCGGGCTCGTGATCGATCTTTCGTTGATGCGCACGGTCGAGGTGGACCGCGGCGCGCGAATCGCCCGCGCCGGCGGCGGCGCGACCTGGCTCGATTTCGACGTGGCGACTCAGGCTTTCGGCCTCGTCACGCCCGGAGGGGTCGTCGGCTCGACCGGGGTGGCCGGGCTGACCCTCGGCGGCGGCATCGGGCACCTGACCGCCCAGCACGGCCTGACCTGCGACAACCTCGTCGGAGCGGACATCGTGACGCCGGACGGGACCGTGATTCACGCGGGTCCCGACGAGAACGCGGAGCTCCTCTGGGGGCTCCGCGGCGGAGGCGGCAACTTCGGCGTCGCAACGCGTCTCGAGTTCGGCCTGCACCGGCTCGACCGCGTCGTGGGTGGTGTGCTCACGTACGGCGGGACCGGCGTCCGCGAGGCTCTCCGTCGCTTCCGCGACGTCGCCGCCCGCTCTCCGCGTGACCTCAGTTGCCAGGCGGCGCTCGGGGTGGACGAGTCGCTCGCACCGGCCCTGATCGTGATGCCGTGCTACACAGGCCCGGAGGCGGATCCCGACGAGTTGCGCAAGCTGCGAGCCGCACCCGGGCTACTGGAGGACGACGTGCACGCACGGGCGTTTCTCGACCAGCAGCGCGTGATCGACTCGCCGTACGGCGAGAACCGGCACTATTGGAAGGGTCACTTCGTCAGCGAGTTCCCGGACGAGTTGATCGACGCGCTGCTGCAGCGCATCGTCGCGCTCGGCCGGCCGCCTGGAGGAGTGCTGATCGAATCCCTGCACGGTGCGGCGAAGGACGCGGAAGCGACCACCGCGGTCGTCGGTTTTCGCGACGCAGCGTTCAACGTCAACGCGATGGCGACCTGGCAGGACGCGACGCTCGACGAGCAATCCATCGCGTGGGCGCGTGACACCGCCGCGGCGATCGAGCCGTGGTCCTTCAGGGGCGGCGGCTACGTCAACTACATGCAGGCCGACGAACCAATCGAGCGCGTGCGCGCCGCATTCGGTGAGGAAGCGTTCGCACGCCTTCAGACACTCAAGCGACGGTACGACCCGAACAACATCCTGCAGCGGAACCAGAACATCCCGCCGCGCTAGCTGGAGCGGGCGGTCGCGCTGCGCACGACACTCGGGAGCCACTCCTGTACCGCCGCTGCGACGCCTTCGAGGTCCGTCTTCAGACCGTGGTCCCCCGCAACCTGGGCAACCGTCCGAAGAGCAGCTGCCGGCGGCATCCCGAACGGGTCTCGTCTCCCCTGTACCACAAGCGTCGGCACCGTCACCGCGTCGAGCTCGGAGAGGCGGCTCGCCGAGCCCGCGCGCCGCGGCTGCAGCGGGAACGCGAGGCAGAGTACGCCGACTGCGCCGGTCGCCTCAGCGGTGCGGCATGCCACCCGCGCGCCCAGGGACCGGCCGCCGACGACCAGCGGCAACCCGCGCAGCTCATCCGTGAGCAGGTGCTCGACCACCGCCGTCCAGGCCGCGTCGAGTTGGCGTGCCGAAGCCGGAGAGCGTCGGCCGGCAACGCGGTACGGCTGCTCGACGAGCGCGACGTTCAGTCCCTCGGAGTGCGCGACGCGCGTGGCGGCAACCAGGTCGGGTGCGGTCACCCCACCGCCGGCTCCGTGACCGAGGACGAGCGCGGCGCTCGGCTCGGCGGCTGAATGCACGTGGGCCCTGGCCCGACCGTACGGGGTGTCGACGTCGACCGCGTCTACTCGATGTTGTGCGATGTGCCACCCCATTCCTCTGGTGCGACGTCGGCGATCGACTCGGAGAACGTCCAGCGATGGCCCCCGAGGTCCTCGACCGTGTACTGCCGTTCGCCGTAGGGAAAGTCCGTTGGGGGCTCCAGGATGCGGGCGCCGCGGCTCTGTGCGTGCTCGTGGTGACTGTTGACGTCCTCGATGCGGACCATCACGGAGTGGCTGATCGGCCGCGTGTCAGCTGCATCGACACGCTGCTCGGTGAGAGCGACTGCTCCGTCGCCGACGTGCAGCTGCGCGCGGTGGTTGCCGGCCCGCCAGCGCTCGGTGAAGCCGAAGGTCTCGCACAGCCAATCCACAGCGTCGACGACGTCTTCGTAGGCGAGCACCGGAATGACGGTCGAGCGTGGCATCGACCGGTTCGTCAGCATCGAATCTCCTTCCGCTCCAGCGAGCGTTCTTTGAGCAATTCAGACCGTATCCGCTCTCCAGGCGATCAGTCCGACGAAGCTCGGCACGGCGTACGCTGCAGCTGATGACGCGCCTCTACGCCGCGACCGGTGACGGGATCGCCCGCCTCGACGAGACGACCGGCGGATGGAAGCTCGACCTGTTCCTCGTCGGGAGCGGCGCGCAGTGTCTCGCCGTCGATCCGCAGGACCCCGACACCGTCTATGCCGGTCTGCGTGCACATGGAGCACGACGGACGCACGACGGCGGACGCACGTGGCTCGAGTCTGCGCTCCCCGAACCGGGTGTCTTCTCGCTCGCGGTCAGCGCCTCCGACGGTGCCGTGTACGCGGGCACCGAGCCGAGCCGACTGTTCCGGAGTGACGATCGCGGCCGGAGTTGGCGCGAGCTCGAGCGGCTGCTCGAGCTTCCGTCGCAGCCGACGTGGAGCTTTCCGCCACGGCCGTGGACGTCGCACGTCCGCTGGATCGCGCCGAGCCCGCACGAAGCCGAGCTTCTGCTGGTCGGGATCGAGCTCGGCGGGCTGATGCGCTCGAGCGACGGCGGCGAGACGTGGGAAGACCACCGCCCCGGCGCTCAGCGGGACGTCCACTCGCTCGCGTGGCACCCGCGCGTCCGGGACCGAGCGTACGAAGCGGGCGGAGGCGGGGCCGCCTTCAGCGAAGACGCGGGCGAGAGCTGGCAGGCGGCGGACGACGGCCGCGACCGCCACTACACGTGGTCGGTCGCCGTCGACCCCGACGACCCGGAGCTCTGGTACGTCTCGGCGAGCACCGGCCCCTTTGCCGCGCACGGCCGCGGCGATCCGCAGGCGCTGATCTACCGGCGTCGCGCGGGCGAGTCGTGGCATGCGCTCGCAGGCGGGCTTCCCGAGCCCTTGTCCGCGATGCCGTACGCGCTCGTTGCGGGCGACGGCCGTCTCTTCGCGGGACTTGCCGACGGTCAGCTCTGGGAGAGCAGCGACCACGGCGACAGCTGGCGCGTCTGCACGCTCCAGGACGGCGCGATCCCTGCGCTCCAGGCGCTCGTTTGCACGAGTGTCTGAACTGGCGATTCGCCGGCGATCGACTCAATGCCGGTCGGCGTGTCGGGTAGCCCGCCGTTCGGCCTCCGCCTTTATCGTCGCGAGCGAGCTCCGAACGGCGTCTTCCCATCGGCGGGCGACGCGTCCTCCCCACAAGCGGCCGAGGGCCCAGAGGTCGGTGCCGAGCTCGCCCTCGTAGACGACCTCCGTTCCGGCCTCGAACTCGCGGAGCTCGAACCGCTCGACCACGTGGGGTACGGGGCCGCGCGCGAGCCGGAAATGGATGCTCGTGGGAGGCTCGAAGCGGACGGTCTCGAGCGTCGTCGTCACGAGTGGGCCGACCGGCGTGAAGTGCTCGGCTAGGACCATGTCCCGGCTCCGCTCGAGCACCCGCAGCTTGTGCTCGAAGGCGCGAGGAGCACGTTCGACGTACGGCGCGGCGATCACGTCGAAGACGACCGGTCGCGGCGCCGCGATACGTACGGTGATCGGGCCGAGCGGCTGCAAAGACCTCCCAATGCGGAGATCGAGCGTCAGCGCTCCGCGGACGAGCAGCGCGTAAAGGCTCCCGCCGATGGCTGCCGCCGCGCCGCCGGCCGCAAGCATCTTCCCTGTCAGCAGCATCCCGTCCTGCAAGAACCGCGCGTCTCGCTCAAGCGGCTACCGCGTAGGCGTCGCGTCTGGCGTAGACGTAGGGATGGCGGAAGGCGTCGAGCGCATCGGCCGCGTCGACCTGGATCCTGAACGAGTCGCTTTCGTGCTCATCCTCGACCGCGACGAAGAGGAGCCTCGTGTGCGGGTTCCAGAGCAGCGCGACATCGATGCCGTGCGCACTCCGGCGGTCGAGCTCACGGTCTCCGGTTTCCGAGTTGGCCGACATGGCGTCTCCTCTCTTCGGGTCCTGTCGTACGTAAGACGGCGGCTCGGAGCAAAACTCATCTCCTTGTGGAGCCGTCTCTCCGCCGAGTTATCGGCGGCGGTCCGCCAGCGCGAGCTTCTTCGAGCGGTAGTCCTGAATGTGCGCAATCCGCCCGCCGCGCAGGTGCACGGACTCGAAGACGACCGGCTCACGTTGGGTGCCGTCGGCTCCGATCCAGTAGATGCCGACGACGAGCCGGTCTTCGCCCGCGGGAATGAACTCGGTAGCGCGGGCGCCGCGATAGCCGGGGCGGGCAGCGGCGTTTGCTCGCTGTGCTTCGAGGACCGACCGGGCCTCCTCAGGCCCGCGTCAGCTCGGGGCGCTGCGCCACCACAGGAAGCGGCGTTCGATGCCGCGCCACTCGGTGTCGGCGTTGAACAGTGCAGCGAGGTCGGTGACGTCGCCACTGTTCGCAGTCTCGTATGCGCGGCGAACGTGATCGAACGCGCCGGCTTCCACGAATGGAGTATCTCGTGTCGAGAGCGGCGGTTCTACCCACCTAGCGCGTGCAGGGCGTACTCGGCTGCTTCACGCTCGAGCAGGCCGAACAGGCGCCCGTCGGAGGTCGTCACGGGGAGGGTCGTCCACGGCCGAGCCGGCCGAGCACGACGTGTTCGGCGGTGACCACGAAGCACGTGTCCCAGCCGGCGGCACGCACGCGCGCACGAACATCGGCGAGCTGTTCGTCGAGCACGCAGGTGGGGACGTCGCGACGAAGATGCGCACCGACCCGAGTTTCGCTGCCGCCTGTGCCTTCGAGCGGCAGTCCGGCCGACCCCCAGTCGGCCTTGCCGGCGGCGTAGTCATGGACTGCAGTGAAGCCGAGGGTTTCGAGCCGCCACGCGGCCCGTGGGCTCATGTCTCATTGGTAGTCGTGGCAGTAGACGATCACCGGCCGCTGACGGTCGAGCTGTCGTGTCGTCTCCCGGTTGAGCTCCTTGAGCGGGATGTTGATGGCGCCCGGCAAGTGCTCCGCTTCGAACTCGGCAGACGGCAGAACATCGATGAGCTGCGCCTGCTCCTCGGCAAGCAGACGGCCGACCTCGTTGCGGTCGATCGGCGTCGGCATCAGTGCTCGTCCAAGACGTCGCCGAATACCGCTCGCCCGGCAGCGATCGCGTCGGGCATCGAGATCACGTCCCCGCGAACCTCCCCGTGTTCTGCCAGCCAGCGTTCGGCGTTGTCGGGCGAAGCGAAGAAGTTGAGCGCGGGACAGCAGCCGCGGAAGGATTCGCCGCAGCGGCCGATCGCACCCGCGACCACGACCGCCGACTCCGCTGCCACGCTGCGGCTCCGTCGGGCGTGAGCTGCACGCGAACCTGCTCGCGCGTGAGCGGATCACGTGACCGAGCTGGGGTGCCAGCATGGTTCACTGGCACCCCAGCCGGCTCAAGCTACGGCACCATCACGAAGAGGTTGTCGCCCGTGACGTGCTTGTTGAAGTTGACCCCGCGGGCATTCGCCTTGACCCCTTCGCTCGTCCCTGGAGGCGCCTGGCCGCCGGGGTCGTGGATCTGGCAGTTGACCTCGATCAGGCCATCCCTCTCCGCGCCGGTCGAAGACACGGCGTGGAAACCGAAGATCGCGCGTCCGCCGCAGAAGTCCGGCGGGAGGGCGAGCGGGCCCTCCGGCGTCGCGACCTCGCCGCAGCCGTAGAACTGGAATGCGACCAGCCCCGTGAGCGTGAAGGTCCCGTCCTCGAGCTCGGTGGCTCCGGCCATGACCGCATAAGAGCCTCCGCCGGTCGCCGTCTTGGCGGCGACGTTGAATGAGCCCTCGAACTCCGTCTCGAGTGTCAGACCATTGCTTGCCGAACTGATCGTCGGCTCGACAATGACCTCGAACGCGGACTTCGACGTCGCAGACCCGGCGCCTCCGGCAGCGATGGCCGCCACCGAGAACACGAGCGCAAACGCAGCCGCAATGCGTCTCATCGTCTCTCCTCTACCTTGACGGGAAGCGCGGAGAGCCTACGCCCTTGCTGTGATCGCTACAAGCTCCGGGGCGCCCTCATCGGCGCGATCGATGAGGCCCATTGCGAGCCTGATCTTGTGACACAGATCGTGCGGCGATAGCGTCGCCGTGACGCGGCGTCCTTGCAAGGAGGAAACGATGGCACTTCAGATCGGCGATACGGCACCTGATTTCGAGGCGGAGACGACGGAAGGCCGGATCCGCTTCCACGATTGGATCGGCGACTCTTGGGCGGTGCTGTTCTCGCACCCGAGGGACTTCACGCCGGTCTGCACGACCGAGCTCGGCTACATGGCGAAGATCAAGCCCGAGTTCGAGCGCAGGAACGTCAAGGTCATCGGACTTTCCGTCGACCCCGTCGACAATCACGCGAAGTGGGCGCACGACATCGAGGAGACGCAGGGGCAGGCGCCCAACTATCCGATGATCGGGGACGCCGACTTCAACGTCTCGAAGCTCTACGGCATGCTTCCCGCCGAGACCGCCGGCGACCCGACGAAGCGGACCCCCGCCGACAACCAGACGGTGCGCAACGTCTTCGTCGTCGGCCCGGACAAGAAGATCAAGCTGATCCTCGTCTACCCGATGACAACCGGCCGCAACTTCGACGAGGTGTTGCGCGTGATCGACTCGCTGCAGCTGACGGCGACCCACAAGGTTGCAACTCCGGTGAATTGGCAGCAGGGCGAGGACGTGATCATCGCCGGCTCCGTCTCAGACGACGAGGCGAAGGAAACGTATCCGGAGGGCTGGAAGTCTCCGCGGCCGTACATGCGCATCGTGCCGCAGCCGCGCTGATCGAGTCGGCGACCACAGCCTGAGGACGGACCTCGAGGCTGTGGTCGCCTCGACTCGAGCGCTAGTCGGAGCCTTTGCCTGCCGGCTGATAGATGAGGATCGCCACACCGTCGCCGACCACTTTCGAGTCGACCAGCCGCAGCGGCTTCTTGTCGCTCGTGCCGTCGAAGAGGCGTTTGCCGGCGCCGAGGACGACCGGGAAGACCATCAGGCGCAACTCGTCGACGAGGTCGTGCTCGACGAGGGTCTGCACGAGCCGCGCGCTGCCGTGGACGACGATGTCGCCGTCTCGTTCCTCCCTCAGCTTCCCGACCTCCTCCACGACGTCGCCCTTCAGCACGGTCGAGTTGTTCCAGTCGGGGTCCTCGAGCGTGGCTGAGACGACGTACTTGGGCATGGTGTTGAACTTGTCGGCGAACTCGCCTTCCCTGGACGGCCAGGCCGCTGCGAAGCCCTCGTAGGTCACGCGCCCGAGCAGCAGCGCCTCCGACGAGAGCGTTTCGTCGACCTTGAACTTGTCGCCCTCGTCGCCCCGGTTGATCTCGAACGTCCAACCGGCGTGCTTGAAGTTCTCGCCGCCGCCCGGCGCCTCCATGACACCGTCGAGCGATACGAACTCGGTTACCACGATCCTTCCCACGTGCTCCTCCTTCTGGTTGACGGGCGTCCGCGCCGTCCGTGCGCCCGGGTACCATAGTCAACGATGTAGTTGATCAACCGATCGGATGAATATCGATCGATGAATATGGCGTGGCAGCCGACCAGCTGACGAGCACCTTTGCGGCCCTCGCCGATCCGACTCGGCGGGCGATCCTGGCGCGGCTGGCCGGGGACTGACCCGGGCGGCGGACGCTCCGCCGCCCGGGTCGATTCGCTAAGGCCGGCCGGCCGCCCCGGCCGCCGGGGCCTCCACCGGGCGCCTCGCCTCGCCGTCGTGCGGTGGCTCGATCGTGATGTCCGGCAGCAGCCCGTCGAGCCAGCGCGGGATGTACCACGACCGCTCGCGCAGGAGCGTCAACAACGCGGGCACGAGCGTCATCCGCACGATCAGCGCGTCCGTCAGGATCGCGATCGCGAGCAGGAGCCCGAACTCCTTGGGGACGCGATCGCCGCTGAGGATGAAGGCTGCGAAGACGGTGCCCATGATCAGGGCTGCGGCCACGACCACCCGGCCGATCGCCGCGATGCCGTGGTCCACCGCCTCCCGCGTCTTCAGCCCGTGGACGTGCTCCTCGCGGATGCGGCTCATCAGGAAGACCATGTAGTCCATCGAGAGCCCGAAGAGGATCGCGAAGGCGATCGGTGGAACGAAGGTCTCGATGGGCCCAGTCTTGTCGAGTCCGGTCAGCCCGAGCAGGTGGCCCTCCTGTACCACCAGCGTGAGCACACCGAAGCCGACGAACGCGGAGAGGATCGTCGTGATCGCCGCCGTCGCCGAGATGACGATCGATCTGAACGCCATCGCGAGCACGATCAGCGTGACGCCGATGATGTAGAGCAGGAACAGCGGCATCCGCTGGAGGATCTGATCGGCGATGTCTTTGAAGGCCGCCGTCTGACCCGAGACGTATGCGGCCGCGTCGCCTCCCGCCGTCGCCGCCGGCACGACGTCGTCTCGCAACTTGTCGACGAGCTTGTCGGTCGCCTCGTCCTGCGGCGCGGAGTCCGGCGTCACGAAGACGATCCCGACGGTACCTTCGTCGTTGAGTTGCGGCTTGCCTACGGAGGCCACGCCCTGAAGGCCCCGCACGCGCTCGTAGATCCTCTCCGGCGCCTGCTTGTCGTCGTTCACGTCCACGACGATCGGGATTGGGCCGTTGAAGCCCGGGCCGAAGCCTTCCGCCAGGAGGTCGTACGCCCTGCGGCTCGTCTGCTTCTTGGGCTGCGTGCCCTGATCGGCGGCGCCGAGGCGCACGAGTGTCGACGTCGTCGCCAGGCCCAGGACGAGCAAGAGGACGACCGGGAACACGAACCGCGCATTCGCGGTCACGAACCGGCCCCAGCGGGCGACGAGGGTCTTCTCACGGGCGGCCTCGGAGTCGTCCACCCGGCGTAGGAACGGAACCTGCAGCCGGTCGATCTTGTGGCCGAGCAGCGCCAGCACCGCAAGCAGCAGCGAGTTCGCGATCAGCACCGTGGTCAGCACGCCCAGGGCGCTGCCGATTCCGAGCTTGGTCACGAAGTCCAGACCGATCAAGGCGAGACCGCTGACGGAGATCGCGACTGTCAGGCCGGCGAAGAGCACGGCCCGCCCCGCAGACGCGCCGGCCGCGGCGGCGGCGTCCCGCGGGGAAAGCCCGTCGTGCAGGAGTTGTCTGAAGCGCGTGACGATGAACAGCGAGTAGTCGATGCCGACGCCGAGGCCGATCATCGAGACCAGGATCGGCGTAATCGTGTTGATGTCGGTCAGGCCCGCGAGGATGAACAGCAGCAGGAACGCCGTCGCCACCGCCGTGATCGCCAGGGCGATCGGGATCAGCATCGACACGAACGTGCGGAACACGACGAGCAGCACGAGAATCGCGGCCAGCAGACCGAGCGCCTCGGACGTGCCCTGCTCGACGGGCGGGAACTCGGCCTCCCCGTTGTACTCGACCGTCACGCCGGCCGGCTCGACCGTCTCTCGGACGGCATCCTCGACCGCGACGACCGCGTCGCGGTCCTCCGTCTCGATCGTCTGGTCGAACTGCGCCTCAGCGTATGCGATGCGTCCGTCGTCGGAGAACGTGTCCTTACTGAACGGGTTGCCGACGCTCTCGATGCCGGCCTTGCCGTCCTTGGGCTTGAATTCGGGTGACCGCAAGCGCGCGATCGCCTTCTGGATCGCTGCTTTGCGCTGAGGCGTGTCGAGCCGCTCACCCTTCGGCGCGGCGAAGACGACGTTCAGCACGCCGCCCTGCTCGGATGCGAACTCGGATTCGATCAGGTCGGTCGCCTTCTGCGTGTCCGAGCCGGGAATCTCGAACTCGTCCCGCAGGCTGCCCCCGACCGTCCCCACGAGGACGATCAGGAGGACGACGATTCCGACCCAGCCGACGACGACGCGCCACGGATGCGTCGCGCAGGCCCGCGTCCAGCGCGCAAGGGCGCCGGTCGAAAGGCGTTCGTGTGCCGCTCGCCGCTCTACTGCCGGTTCCTGGTTTTCACTCATGAAATTGGCCTTTCATCCGGTCGGGTTCGGGATAAGACGGGCTGAAGCCCCAGAACTCATCGGTCGCGCTCAATCGGGCAGGAGCGGAACCGTCAGACCTTGGTCGCGGCCGAGCAGCACGGCCCTCGTGATCGCGGCCGGTCCAAAGCGTTCGCGCACCTTATCGAGAGCGGCGTCCAGCGCGCCGCCGCTGCGGCGATCGAAAGGCAGCACGAGCTGGAGTGCGCGGTCGTCCTCGAGATTGGCCACGGCTACACCGACGAGCGTGATCCCCTGCTGTTCGATCAGCGGCATCGCCGTCGCCAGCAGCCCTCTTGCCGTAGCGAGGATCGTCTCGGTCTCGGCGGTGGCCTGAGGGAGCGTGTGCGACCGTGTGGCGCGGGAGAAATCGTCGAAACGGACGCGGAGCACGACGGTCCGACCAATCCGCCCGGCCGCCCGCATGCGGCGCGTGACCCTGTCGACGAGCGCGATCACAACCGCGTCGACCCCGTCGGGTGATTTCGGGGACCGACCGAGCGCGCGCTGCGATCCGATCGAGCTGCGCCGACGGCCCACGCGCACCGGCCGAGCGTCACGGTTGTGCGCCAGGGCATGGAGGTGCCGGCCTGCGGCCGGCCCGAGCATCGAGACGAGGGCGGTCTCGGCGAGCCGGGCGACCTGGCCGACGGTGACGATCCCGCGGTCGCGCAACTTGCGGGCGGTCACCGGACCGACGCCCCAGAGCCGCTCGACCGGCAGCGGGTGCAGAAAGGCCAGCTCCCGATCGGGCGGCACGAGGAGCAGACCGTCCGGCTTGGCCACGCCGCTCGCCACCTTGGCGAGGAATTTCGTCCTGGCGACGCCGACCGAGATGGGGAGACCTACCCGCTCGCGAACCTCGCGCCGCAATCGCACCGCGATCTCGGCCGGTGTCCCCGAGAGACGCCTCAGCCCGCGAACGTCGAGGAATGCCTCGTCGATCGACAGCCCCTCGACCAGCGGCGTCGTGTCCTCGAACACGCGATAGACCGCCTTGCTCGCCTCGGCGTACGCCGACATGCGCGGCGGGACGACGACCGCCTGCGGGCAGAGGCGGCGGGCCTGCGCGCCGCCCATCGCCGTACGGACGCCGCGGGCCTTCGCCTCGTAGCTCGCTGCGAGCACGACGCCTGCGCCCACGATCACGGGACGCCCGCGGAGAAGAGGATCGTCTCGCTGCTCGACCGAGGCAAAGAACGCGTCCAGATCGGCATGGAGGATCGTCGCGTCGCCGAACACGAACATATGTTCGCACGGAACGATACCACGGCCACGGTCATACCGAACCTCCGGCAGCACGACCGGCCAGATTCGGACATCGCTACCCGCGCGAGCGCTGACTTTCTCCTCCCACAACGGTCATAGCGTTGAGAATCCGCACCGAACGAGAAAGGAGAGCAAATGAAGCTTCCGCCGGTCGTCTCACCCGACGAGTGGCAAGTTGCTCGGGAAGAGCTGCTCGCCAAGGAAAAGGAGGCCACCCGCGCGCGCGATGCGCTCGCCGCGGAGCGCCGCAGGCTGCCGCGGGTCCGGATCGACAAGGAGTACGTCTTCGAGGGCCCGGACGGCAAGGCGGGCCTGCTCGACCTGTTCGAAGGACGCCGCCAGTTGATCCTCTACCACTTCATGTTCGGCCCCAACCAGGACGTGGGCTGCGACGGCTGTTCGATGTTCGTCGACAACGTCGGCCACCTCGCGCATCTGCACGCTCGCGACACCTCTCTGGCTCTGGTGTCCCGCGCGCCTCTCGCCAAGATCGAGCCGTACAAGGAGCGCATGGGCTGGACCGTGCCGTGGTATTCGTCGTTCGGCAGCGACTTCAACGTCGATTTCGGTGTCTCGCCGGAGAGTCCCCGGCCGACTGAGTACCAGGATGGCGAGTCGTTCGGCCTCAGCGTCTTCCTTCGCGACGGCGACGACGTCTATCGCACCTACTTCACATCCGGCCGCGGCACGGAGGCGCTCGGCAGCAGCTGGACCTTCCTCGACCTGACACCACTCGGCCGGCAGGAAGACTGGGAGGACTCGCCCGAGGGGTACCCGCAAACTCCACGTTATGAGTGGTGGCGCCGGCACGACGAGTACGAGCAGGCTGCTGCGGCCCCGTGAGGCCGCGCCGGGGGACCTCGTCCGAAGACGGCCGATTGTTCCCCGCCCTGCGGCCTAACGTCCGCTGCGTGTGCGAGGTCACCCGGGCGAACGACAGGCTCGCGAGGGAGCGGCGCGAGCTCCCGTGGATGCCCCGGGCGCCGACAGGGACGCAATGAGGGGGACGGGAGTTCTGGATCTGCCGCCACGACGAGTACTGATGGGCGTGCGAGCTTTTACGATCTGTGCAGTTGCCGGCCAGGATCCTCTTCTGGAGCTCGCTGGGAGCGCTTGCGTGGACACACGTCGGCTACCCGCTGGCCGCCGCGGCGCTCGCCCGCACGCGTAGTCGTCCCGTCCGTAAGGGCGAGGTCGAGCCCCGGGTCGCAGTGATTGTCGCGGCCCACGACGAGGAGTCCGTCATCGAGCGGCGGCTTGCGAACCTGCTCGCGCTCGACTATCCGCCCGAGAAGCTCGAGATCGTTGTCGTCTCCGACGCCTCCGTCGACCGCACCGATGAGCTCGTCGAAGCCGTTGCCGCGCAGCACGGTCACGTCCGTCTCCTCCGCGTTCGGCGCGGCGGGAAGGTCTCAGCGCAGAATGATGCGGTCCGGAAAACCGCCGGTGAGGTGATCGCGTTCTCCGACGCGAATGTGTTCTGGAGGCCGGACGCCCTTCGAGAGCTCGTCAGGAACTTCGCTGATCCCAATGTGGCCTACGTCTGTGGCGATCATTTTTACGAGCCGGCAGACGGCACGAACCGCGAAGGACTCTATTCCCGGTTCGAGACGTGGCTCCGGAACAACGAGTCGCGTTTCGGGTCGATCACTGCCGGGGTCGGACCGATCTACGCCGTTCGCCGCGAGGACTACGTCGAGCTGGACCCGCGTTTCGGCCACGATCTTGCGTTGCCCTACCTGATGGTTCAGCGAGGCCGCCGCGCGGTCACCGAGTCGGCAGCGATTGCCTGGGAGAAGCCGGCGCGCGATATCGCCGACGAGTACAGGCGGAAGATCCGGATGTTCGAGCACTGCTGGCTGATCCTTCTCCGCGGTGGGATGCTGCGGCGGTTGGGGCCGACGTACACGATCGAGATCGTCTCCCACCGTCACCTGCGCTACGCGAGCGGACTGCTCCACCTGATCCTGCTCGTGTCATCGATCGCGCTGATCCCGGCGGGCCTCGTCTACCGCACGGTGCTCGGTGCCCAGGTCGCGCTGTTCTCCGCCGCCCTCGCCCGAAGCGGTATCGCGCGCTACTACGTTCTCGTGACGTGGGCGACGGTACCTTCGTTGATCAACTATCTCCGCGCGGGGGTGTCGCCGTTCTGGGAGAAGGTTGAAGGGACACGCTGATCGGGCGCTCCGGGCAAAGCCGCCGGCTGACGCGTCCAGCCGTGTTCCAGCGCCGTCCGGGCGATCGCCGACCGCAACATCTCCCAGCCGACGGCGCGATGCGAGACGACGAGGCGTACGAGCTCGACAAAGCGGCGGTTGCGCACGTACAGGTTCATGTAGCACTTGATCTGGTACCGCTTGAGCTGGCCGAGGCTCACCGTCTCGAGCTCGAGCACACCGCTCGAGTACTTGTCGAAGTCTTCCCAGCCGCCTGAGAGCAGCCGGTACCCCCCTTCTCCGCGCACCGCCATCTCGTGGATCGGAGTGCCTGGGAACGGCGTCATGATCGAGACCGAAAGCTGGTGCGGGTTGATCCGCGCGATGAAGTTGATCGTGTCCCGGATGGTCGCGTGGGTCTCGTTCGGGTGGCCCAGGATGAACTTGCACCAGACGCGGAGTCCGTTCGCCTTCGCCAGGCCAACGGCGTACTCGACCTGTTCGAGCGTGATTCCCTTTTTGCTCTGTCGGAGGATCTCGGCGTTGCCCGACTCGACGCCGAGCTCGAGTGTCTCGAAGTTCGCTGTCTTGAGCAGACGAATGAACTCTTCGTCGACGCGATCGACCCGCGTCTGCGCCGAAAAGCGGACGCGGTGGTGGATCTCGCGCGAGATGATGCCCTCCAGGATCGCCTTCGTCCGGCCCATGTGCAGTCCGAACGTCTCGTCCTCGATCCGGATCCGCTTGGGCCGATAGCGCTCGAGGATGTCTTCGACCTCGTCGAGGACGTTCGCCGGTGTTCGGTATCTGGGCTTGAAGCCGGAGTTGTGCGAACAGAACACGCATTGGAAGGGGCACCCGCGATGTGTGATCAGCGGCAGCGTGTCGACGCGGCGGAACAGATCCCACGCCGGAAACGCGAGCACGTCGTAATCGGCCGGAGGCGGACGCGGGACAGCGACTATGAGCTCGTTTCCCTGCCGCGACACGAGGCCGCTGATCCCGGCAGGATCGACCTCGCGCTCGAGAGCGTCGGCCAGCTCGCACGCGAGCTGTTCTCCCTCGCCGACGCACGCGTAGTCGAACGCTTCGCCTTCCTCGAGCGCCTGTCTCCCGACGGCGTTGACGTGCGCACCGCCCACGACGATCGGGACGGCTCGACGGTCATGCTTGATCCGCCGCGCGATCTCGACCGCGCGAGGGTACTCGACAGTCATGCACGTAATCCCCACGAGGTCCGGCGCCGTTTCCCGCACCCGCGCCGAAATCTCGTCGACCGTCAGGTGGGAGAGCTTGCCGTCCAGCATGTCGACGTCGTGGCCGGCCGCGCGCAGCGCGCTCGCCACGTACGCGATCCCGAGTCCTGGGAACCGGGCCCAGTGACGGTCGAATTCACTGCGCGGCGGCGGCTGGACGAGTGCGATCCTCATCGAAGCGGCCATCCGTTCGTCTCGGCGAAAGCCGGGACGTACGCGGACACGCAGAAACCACGGCGCCCACGGAGAGGGAACTCGACGCTCGCGAAGCCCGCGCCGCGCAGGAGTGCTCCGACGTCGGCTTCGGTGTGATCGACGATCGGGCAGCGGTGGAGCAGTTCGTAGTGCAGATGGCGAATTGGCCCCTTGACCCAGTCCCAGCGGGCGAACGACGCGACGAGCACCGAGGAGCAGCGGGCACGAATCCATTCGGCGGCGCGCGCCGGTTCGTCCAGGTAGTCGAAAAGGCCGAGAGCCAGTACTACGTCGAACGTGCCGCGGATGTCCATGTCGAGGAAGTCGCCTTGGAGGAGCTCGACCGAGCCGAAACGGTCGAGGCGCTCGCGTGCGAGGGTCAGCATCCGCGTCGACAGATCGATCCCGACGTAGGTGCTCGCGCCCGCATCGATGACGGCTTCGGCGACTCGGCCCGGTCCGCACCCGATGTCCAGGACGCTCGCCGTTGAGCGCCGAGCGACCGTCGAAACCGCCAACTCGCGTCCGCGCGACGGCCCGGAGCGCAGCAGGCGCGTCGCGATGCTCGACTTGTCATGAAGGTGGTCGAAGGCTCGTGCGCGCTTGTCGAAATAGCGTCGCGTCGCCGTGGCCGTCGGCCCGCGCCGTAAGAGAGCCGAGCGGCGAGCTGCCGGCGAATCGGCAGGGGGGTCCCGCCGAGGCACCTCGTGCATCGCGACGAGCGCCGCGCGCATCTCTGACGCGGACGCGCGGTCCACATGCCGTGCAAGGACGGCAGTCCAGGCGTCGAGCCAGAGCGGATCGACGACGCGGCTCGTTGATCTGAACAGGTGTTCGCAGCGCGTTGCGACAATCTCCTCGTCATTCCGGAACAGCTGCTCGTGGAGCTTCTCGCCGGCGCGCAGGCCGATGAATTCGATCGCGACATCGTCTGCCGAAGCCTCGATGAACCTCCGGGCGAGGTCGAGAACGCGAACGGGCGCGCCCACGTCGAGCCAGAAGATCCCGTTCGAGTCGGCGAGCGCGCCGGCGACGATCGCGAGTCCGGAGGCTTCCCCTGCGGTCATCAGATAGCGCGTCATCTTCGGGTGCGTGATCGTCACGGGACCCCCACAAGCGACCTGTCTGCGAAAGAGCGGCAACATGCTGCCGGCCGAGTCGACGACGTTTGCGAGCCGAACAGACGCGTACCGCGCATGCGGCTGCGCGCGTCCTGCCGCAGCGACGATCAATTCCGCGACTGCCTTCGTCTGGCCGAGGACGCTCGTCGGTTGCACCGCCTTGTCGGTCGAGAACAGGACGAACCGCTCGACTCCCACACGGCAGGCCGCATCCACAACCGATTTCGTCCCGAGGACGTTGTTCGCAACAGCGTCGATCGGGTTCGCCTCGAGCAGCGGCGCTTGCTTGTACGCGGCGGCATGGAACACCACGTTCGGGCGGTGGTGCTCGAACACGTCCATCGCCCTTGCACGGTTCTTGATGTCCGCGAGGACCGGCACCGCAGCCACGAAGCCGCGGTCGTAGCGCAGGCTGGTGACGAGCTCGGCAAGTGGGGCCTCCGCCTGATCAACGAGGGTGAGCTCGCGTGCGCCCAGCCGGGCAAGCCGCGCGCAAAGGTCGCTACCGACCGATCCTGCAGCCCCCGTGACGAGAACGGTCGCGTCCGCGAGGTACTCGGCGAACCTCCCGTCGTCGAGGTCGAGGATCGATCGACCCAGCAACGTTTCGGCCCCCGCATCCTCCGAAAACCGCTGCATCTCCGATCCAGCAGAAGGGAGCGAGCGATGGAGGGCATCGGTCCCCATACGTGATCTTAGGCCTGCAGGAAGCGATCTGTCAGCATCGAGAGCGTGAAAGACCACAGGCCGATCGGCCTCTCGGCCCCGTACCTCGACGAGACCGAAGAGGAAGCAGTTCTCGAGGTCCTTCGGTCCGGGCGTCTCGCGTTCGGGCCGATGATCGAGCGGTTCGAGCAGGCACTCGCCGAGCGTGTCGGGGGCCGCCACGTTGCGGCTGTCTCGAGCGGGACGGCGGGTCTGCACCTCTGCGCGAAGCTTGCGGAGATCTCGCCCGGCGACGAGGTCCTGACGACGCCGCTCTCGTTCATCGCCTCCGCGAATGCAATCGTTTACGAAGGAGGCACACCCGTATTCGTCGACGTCGACGAGCGCACGTTGAATCTTGCGCCGGAAGCAGTCGAAGCGGCGATCACGCCCAGGACGAAGGCGCTCGTTCTCGTCGATCTCTTCGGCTACCCGCTCGACTTCGACGAGTTTCAGGCGATCGCGAAGCGTCACGGCCTCGCAATCATCGAGGACGCGTGCGAAGCGCTCGGATCCACGTACCGGGGGCGACCCGTCGGCTCCTTCGGCCACCCCTCGGTGTTCGCCTTCTACCCCAACAAGCAAGTGACAACCGGGGAGGGCGGCGCGGTGGTGGTGGAAACAGAGGAGGAATGGGCGTTCGTGAAGACGCTCGCCAACCAAGGTAGGACCGACCGGGGCGATACCTTTTCCCACGATCACGTCGGCTACAACTATCGGCTCGACGAGCTATCGGCCGCGCTCGGCGTCGCGCAGTTGGCGAAGCTCGATCGGATCCTCGCGCTTCGCGATCAGGTCGCTGCGCGGTACGACGCACTGCTCGCGGACGTCGACGGCGTTCGTTTGCTCTGCCCTGACGACGACGTCCACAGGCGCTCCTGGTTCGTGTATGTGGTGTTCATCGATCCGCCGGTCGAACGCGCCGCGGTGATGGAGCGCCTCGCAGCCGACGGCATTGCTTCGAAGCCGTATCTGCCGGCGATCCATCTCCAGCGTGCGTACCGCGAGCGCTTTGGGTTCTCGGCCGGAATGTTCCCGGTCGCCGAGGCCGCTGGCGACCAAGGCCTCGCGCTGCCGTTCCACACTGGTCTTGCGGCGAGTGAGCAGGAACGGGTCGTCGGCGCACTGGCCAGAGCGTTGAGCGCCCGTCATTGAACGACATCGCGCGTTGGTAGGCGACATCATGCTGCTCGCCGCGGTCGTCACTGCGTCGAATGAGGTCGCCGGCACGAGCGCGCGCTCGCGGAAGGTCGCGATCCTCGCCGAGCTGTTGAGGAGGCTGGACGCGGGAGGGGAGGTCGCGATCGCCGCGGCGTTTCTGTCCGGCGTTCCCCGGCAGGGGAGGGTGGGCGTCGGCTACTCGACGGTCTACGGCGTCGAGCGCGCTCCGGCGAGCGAGCCCTCGCTCACCGTCCACGATCTCGACCGCGCGATCACCGAGATCCAAGGAGCGACCGGAAGCGGATCGGCAACCAGGCGCAAGCAGCTCCTCGGCGATCTGCTCGACCGGGCCACCGAGCAGGAGGCCGACTTCGTCAGGCGGCTCCTCACCGGCGAGCTGAGACAGGGGGCGCTGGCCGGGATCATGACCGACGCAGTTGCAAAGGCAGCCGGGGTCGGCGTCGAGGCCACGCGGCGCGCGTTCATGCTCTCAGGCGACCTTCCCCGCACCGCCGAGATCGCGATGACGGAGGGAGAGGACGGGCTCCGCGCTGTCGGGTTCGAGATCTTCCGGCCGATCCTGCCGATGCTCGCTTCCACTGCCGAGAGCGTGGCCGACGCCGTCGCGAGCTTCGACCGCGCGTCCGTGGAGTGGAAGCTCGACGGGATCCGCATCCAGATCCATCGCCGGGAGGGCGAGGTCCATATCTACACGCGCAACCTCAACGACATCACGCACACGCTGCCGGGGATCGTCGACGCGGTGCTTCGTCTCCCCGTGAAGCAAGCCGTGTTCGACGGCGAGGCGCTCTGGATGGGCGAGGACGGGCCGGCCTCGTTCCAGGAGACGGTGTCGCGGATCGACAGCGACGCGCCGCCGGAGGGGATCGTGACCTTCCTCTTCGACGTGCTGCACGTGGACGGCGAGGACCTGCTCGACACCCCGTTGCAGGAGCGCGTCTCGAGGCTCGAAGCGCTCGCGCCACACCTCAAGGTTCCGGGAACGCTCACCTCCGACCCGGTACAGGGCGAGCGCGTTCTGGACGACTCGCTACGTGGGGGGCACGAGGGCGTCGTCGTCAAGGACGCGGCGTCACTGTACGGCGCCGGCCGACGCGGCAAGGCGTGGCGCAAGGTGAAGCCTGTGCGCACCTACGACCTCGTCGTGCTCGGCGCGGAATGGGGCCACGGGCGGCGACAGGGCTGGCTGTCCAATCTGCATTTCGGCGCGCGCGACCCGGCGACGGGCGGGTTCGTGATGGTCGGGAAGTGCTTCAAGGGATTGACCGACGAGCTTCTCGAGTGGCAGACGAAAGAGCTGCTCGAGCGCGAGGCCGCCCGGCGGGGGATCGCCGTCATGGTCCGTCCCGAGCTCGTCGTCGAAGTCGCGCTGGACGGCGTCCAATCCTCGACGCGTTACCCGGGCGGAATCGCGCTTCGCTTCGCCCGCGTGAAGCGTTACCGGCCGGACAAGAAGCCTGAGGACGCCGACACGATCGACGACCTGCGTGCGCTGCTCGGCACAGGCGCCTAGCGCGACTCGTAGGCCTTCCTCAAGCCTTCGATCTCGATTTTGCTCATCTGCAGCATCGCCTCCATGACCCGCTTCGACTTCTCGGGATTCGGGTCGTTGAGCAGCTCGCCGAGAGCTCGAGGGATGACTTGCCATGACACGCCGAACTTGTCCGTGAGCCAGCCGCACGGCCCTTTCTCTCCGCCCTCGGAGAGCTTCTCCCACAGTTCGTCGACCTCTTGCTGGGTCTCACAGTCCACGAAGAGCGAGATTCCCTGCGAGAAGGTGAACGACGGGCCACCGTTCAGCGCGATGAACTCCTGTCCGGCGAGCTCGAACGTCGCGGACATGAACACTCCGGCCGGCGCCGGCCCGGCATCTCCGTAGCGATTGCTGCTCACGATCCTCGAGTCTTCGAAGATCGAGACGTAGAAGTTGACGGCCTCCTCGGCTCGGCCGTCGAACGTCAGGAATGTCGTGATCTTCTTCTGCATCCGTCGTTACCTGTCCCTTCTTTAGAGGTCTTCGTGCAGCTACGACCGGCGGCGGGCCGAAAACTCACCGGAGTGTTCGCTCGAACTCCATCTGCGCCGGTGCTGGCGCCGCAGCGGTTAGCACCTGGCCCCTTCGTGATCCGTCCGCCATGCTCGCGGGACCATTCCACTCGTTTGCGATCAGGAACAGCGTGCGCCTGTCGCCGCCTCCGAGCGCGCAAGCGAAGCAGCCGCGGTCGAGGTCGATCGTCTGCAGGACCTCGCCACCCTCGCGAACGCGTACGCAGCGCTTGTTAGGGACGTCCGCGTACCAGATCGCATGCTCGGCGTCGAGGCAGATGCCGTCGGGGGCGCCGCCTTTGAGGTCGGCCCACAGGCGACGGTTCGACAGGCTACCGTCGGCCGCGATGTCGAAAGCCGTGAGCCTCGAGCCGTAGGACTCGGCGAGGATCAGCGTCGAGTTGTCGGGCGTCACGACCATGCCGTTCGGGAAGGCCACTCCTTCTGCGACCTGCCGCGCGGTGCCGTCGGGGGTGACCAACGCGACGATTCCCGCAGCGAACTCGCCGCCCGGAAAGTCGAAGCCGATGTTGTTGACGTAGGCGTTGCCGCGACCGTCCACGACGATGTCGTTCCAGGCGTGTTCGGCGAGGCCGCTCAGCTCGGCATGCGTCATGAGCGAACCGTCGGGCTCCCGGCGCAGAAGACGCCGATCGCTTGCCGAGACGATCAGCAGGCGCCCATCGGGCAAGAAGTCGATGCACATCGGGAATGACGGGACGCGTGCGACGACGTCGCTCCTGCCGGCGAGATCGACGGCGATGACCTCGTGTGCACCCCAGTCAGGGAACCAGAGGCGATCATCGTGCCAGCGTGGGGACTCGGGGAACGTGAGCCCGCTCATCAGGGTTTGCAGCTCAGGCATGATCAACTCCTTCGACGGCATTGCGACCTCCTCCTCAGGGGCGACCTTGTAGCTAAGACCGCGGGAGGCCGCGAAACTCATCGCGTCGCCGGCGGCTTCACATTCCCGTGTGCGGTCCGCGTACTCTGGTCGGGTCAACGACTAGGGAGGTCTCAACGTGGCCGCCGCCGCCGATCGAACTCCGCTGATGCTTATTCACGGAGCCTGGCTCTCATCCGGAAGCTGGGAGAACTTCACCGAGTACTTCCGCAACCGCGGGTTTGCGGTCTCCGCGCCCGAATGGCCGCGCAAGCAGGGGGACGTCAAGGAGCTGCGCGAAGACGCCGACGAGATCAAGGGCCTGGGCCTGACGGAGATCGTCGATCACTACGAGTCGCAGATTCGCGCGCTGGACGAGCCGCCCGTTCTGATCGGTCACTCGTACGGTGGCCTAATCGTCGAGTTGCTGCTCGATCGCGGGCTCGGCCGCGCGGGCGTCGCGATGAGCCCGGCTCCGCCGAAGGGGATCCTCGTCCTGCCCTTCTCGACGCTCAAAGCCGCCGCGCCGGCTCTTGCTCATCCATCGAGATGGCACGGCGTCGTCCCGCTCACGCTCGAGGAGTTCACATACGGCTTCGTGAACACGTTCTCTCCCGAGGACGCGGCGGCCGCGTACGAGAAGTACGCGGTTCCGGAGACCGGCCAGATCTTCTACGAGGCCGGGTTCGCCAACTTCCACCTGCACGCGCCGACGGAAGTGCACTTCAAGAGCGACGATCGCGCGCCGTTGCTGATCGTGGGGGCGGAGAAGGACAACACGGTTCCGGCGTCGCTCTCTCAAAAGCAGTATGAGAAGTACGAGAAGTCCGACGCGCAGACGGACTACATCGAGTTCCCGGGCCGCCCGCATCTCATGATGGTCGCCGACGGTTGGCCGGAGATCGCAGCTGCGATCGAGAGCTGGCTCGCCGGCGTGCTTGCCGGTTCGCCGGTCCATCAGGAGGGCGTTTCGGCGTAGCGTCTCGGGCCGGGGAGGGATCTGAAGGCACCGTCCCCGGCCCGACGTCCCGTGGATGACCGCTACCGGCCGGCTCGTGGTTCACAAATCGGTGTCGTCTTCCGCGCCGTCTTCGTCGTGCACGATCAACACCGGCGCCCGGGCGTGGTTGAGGACGTAGTGCGACACGGAGCCGAGCACGGCTGACTTGACGGCTCCGCGGCCGCGCGACCCCATCACGATCAGGTCGTGGTTGGCGGCCTCAGCGCGCTTCAGGAGCTCTGTGCCGGGGTGTCCCTGCGCGGTCCGCGAAGAGACAGGGATTCCCTCGGGGACAAGCGCTTCGCCTTCCTCCGCGATTCGCTCGGCCGCGCGGGCGAGCTCCTCCTCGGATACCGCGGGGACGTACGGTCCGGTCCAGACATGCACGGGCGCGGCAACCGTCATCAGCGTCAGCCGCGAGCCTTGCGTGCGCGCGATGTCGATCGCCTCGTTCAGCGCGCGCCTCGCGTGCCGCGACCCGTCCCAGGCAATGAGGATGCTCCTGAACATCTCTTGGCGATCAGGTCGGTATGAACCCGGCGGCGATGACGATCAGATCATGCCTACCGCGGAGTTCTTAGCTCGAGGACGGTTCCTGTTCTCCGAACAGAGGACGAACAGCTCCGCCGGAATGGACATCCCGCCAGGAAGCGTGAGAAACTGGGCGCGTGACGGCGATCGCCGAGGGACTCACGCTCGACAACACGGCGCTCGCCGAGCTACAAGGCGGGTTTCGCGGCGAGATCGTAGGCCGGGACGACTCGACATACGACGAGCACCGGAGGGTCTGGAACGGCTCGATCGACCGGCGCCCGGCGCTGATCGCGCGCTGTGCAGGTGTCGCGGACGTGATCGCGTCGGTGAAGTTCTGTCGCCTGCACGGGCTGCCCGTCGCCGTGCGGAGCGGCGGGCACAGCTTCCCGGGCTTGTCCGTCGCGGACGATGCATTCCTCATCGACCTGAGCCTGATGAAGGGCGTCCGCGTCGATCCGGAAGCGCGGACGGCTCGCGTGCAGGCGGGCGTCCTGCTCGGCGAGCTCGACCGGGAGACGCAGGCCTTTGGGCTGGCAGCACCTTCGGGGATCGTCACCCATACCGGCGTGGCGGGGCTGACACTCGGCGGCGGGATCGGCTGGATCATGCGCAAGCACGGACTGTCGGTCGACCAGCTGCGGCGGGTGGATCTCGTCACCGCCGACGGCGAGCTCGTCAAGGCGAGTGCGGACGAGAACGAGGACCTCTTCTGGGGCCTCCGCGGCGGCGGTGGCAACTTCGGGATCGTTACCGAGTTCGAGTTCAACCTCGTGCCCGTCGGCCCGACCCTGATGGCGGGGCCGATCTTCTGGGCGATGGAGGACTCGCCGGAGGTGTTGCGTTTCTACCGCGACTGGGTCGCGGATGCGCCGGACGAGTTGATGACGATCGTGGTGCACCGCAAGGCGCCGCCGCTCCCGTTCGTGCCCGAGAAGCTGCACGGCAAGCCGGTCGTGATGGTGATTTGCTGCTGGGCCGGCGAAGTGGAGGATGGCGAGAAGGCGATCCGGCCGATGAAGGAGTTCGGCAACGCGGTCGCGGACGTGTGCACTGCGAAGCCGTTTCTGACCCACCAGGCGATGTTCGACCCGAGCTTCGTGCCGGGCCGCTGGTACTACTTCAAGAGCTGCGACGTCCCGGGGCTGACGGACGAGATCATCGATACGACCGTCGAGCATTCGCTTCAGATCTCCTCGCCGCTGACGTCGTTCCCGATCTGGCAGATGGGTGGCGCCGTGGCGCGCGTGGGGGAGGACGAGACCGCGTTCAACGGGCGGAACGCCGGCTTCACGTACAACATCGGCGCGTCGACCGCGGCGGCGGATGGCTTCGACGAGGAGCGCGAGTGGGTGCGCAACTTCTGGTCCGCGCTCGAGCCTTACTTCACGTCCGTGTACGTCAACTTCCTGATGGACGAGGGCGAGGACCGGGTGAGGCAGGCCTACGGCGCGAAGAAGTACGACCGCCTGAAGACGCTGAAGCGGAAATACGACCCCGACAACTTCTTCCGCATCAATCAGAACATCCCGCCGGCGTGAGCTCTGCCAGCCGCTGCTCGAGGAAGCGCCGCTCGGCGTCCGCGTGAGTGCACCTCGGGCTCGTCGGGCATCAGCTCAGCGAGCATGCGCCCGAGCCGGATCGCCTCGGCCGCGAGGTCGCCCGGTCGCCGTAGCCCTCGTTGAAGATCAGGTAGACGACGGCGAGCACCGCGGCGAGGCTGTCGGGGTCAAGGAGCAGTAGCGATCCTCGAGCAGGTCTTCCGCGACGAGTGGGGCCGCGTCCTCGCCGGTCTAATCGGCTCAGGAAGCGTTCGCGATCGCAGCCGAGCGGTGGCCGCGCGAAGGGACGCCGACCAACCCGCGCGCCTGGCTGAGGACCACCGTGCGCAACCGCGCCGTCGACCGCATCCGGCGCGATCACACGCTCGTCGCGACCGCACCGCCGATGCGCGCCGCCGGAATGCGCGCTGCGAGCTCGATCGCCGCGTCAGCATGGTCGCCTCTGAGACGAACGGCAGGCGTCGAAGAGGACAGTCGTTTACAGGGCGCTTGCCGCCGGCGAGACGTCCAGGATCTGCCGCCGCCTCGGCTCGGCCACCGCGTTGAATGCGTCCGTCGAGGCGTCTGCCGCCCGGGCCCGCACGTAGGGACCAGAGACAGCTGTGCGGCGGCAAACGCTGAAAGGAGATTGCGATGTTCAGCACCGTCCTCGGGAAGCGGATCCCTCTAGTCGCGGCCACGGCCGGGGTTGCGGTCGCAGGAGTCCTCGTCGTGATCGCAGTCGTTGGCCCGGCCGCGGGAGGAACCGCAAACATCAGGCCGATCTGCAACAGCCTGTACTTCAATCCGCCTGCCGGTGTCGGGGGGAAGGTGACTGTCCCGGTGCACGAGTTCGCAGCCGACCCGGACGTGACACCGGTCAAGCTCGTCTCCGTGTTCGGTGGCGCGCCTCTCGGCACGGCGGCGATCTCCGGCAACGATCTCGTCTTCACGTTGACGAGCTCGACTCCGGGAGAGGCATACCTGTACTGGACGGTCTCCGATGGGTCGTTGAATGCGCAGTGCGTTGCGTGGACGTCGAATGCGCCGCCGCTCGACAACGGCTGACCATCGACGGCGCGAGCGCGGGACCACGTGGCGCTAGGTGATGGCGTCCTCCATCGGGAGTGACGATGCGCGAGGCTCTGCGGAGTTCGCGGATGACGTGCTCGCGGGGCGTGTCGCGGCCGGTGACGCAGCGGCGTTCGCGGAGCTGTACGACCGTTACGTGCGGCCGGTGTATGTCTTTGCCGCTCACGTCCTCGGTCCGACACGCGCGGAGGACGTCGTCCAGGACGCGTTCCTCGCGCTGTGGCGCAACGCGCACCGGTACGACTCGCGGCGCTCCGCCTTCGCGACCTGGTTCATGGCCGTCGCCCGGCACCGCGTCGTCGACGAGCTGCGCCACCGAGCGGTCGAGCAGCGTGTGCTCGCCGTCGAGCCCGTCGATCAGCTGCTCTCCGAGATGCCGGATGGGTTGCCGGGCGTCGCCGACCTCGTCGGTCGCCGCGAGCGAGATGAGGACATCTTGCGTGCGCTGGCCGGTCTACCGGCCGAGCAGCGGCGCGCGATCGTGCTGGCCTACTTCGGGGGGGCTCACGCACGTCGAGATCTCGGCCGCGCTCGAGGAGCCGCTCGGCACCGTGAAGAAGCGGCTGCAGCTCGGCCTGCGGAAGCTGCATCGCACGATGGGCGAGCGTCCGCTTCCCGCCCCGGCTCGTACTTCCGAGAGGAAGGAGGCGTAAATGGACTGCGCCCACACACGGGAGCTGCTCGAGCAGTACGTGCTCGGTGCACTCGAGCCGGAAGAGCGATCCGAGGTCGAGCGCCACCTCGAGAGCTGCGCGGAGTGCCGCGAGCTGGCCGCCGAGCTCGCCGCGGTCGCGGACAGGCTGCCCGCTGCGCTGGCCGCGGCGTCCGCATTGCAGCCGCCGGCCGCGCTGCGGGAGCGCGTGCTCGCTGCGGCCGCGCCCTCGGGCCGCCGGCCGAGGCCGGTGCGGCGCCGGACCCTGGCGGTCGCGCTCGCTGCGGCCGTGCCGGCGCTCGCTCTCGGCTGGGCCGCCGGGTTCCAACAGGCGTCCGCCCGCGAGAACGATCGCCGCGACGAGCTCGCACGGCAACTCGGAGTCGAGGCGCTCGTCTTCGAGGTCGTCGACTCGCGCGAGACCGACAAGGCCTTCCTGCGCACCACTCGGGAGCGTGGGCCGTTCGCGCGTTCGTACGGCAAGCTCTACACGCGGCCGGACCTGTCCGACGTGGTCGCGTTCGCGAATCGGCTACCGGAGGCGCCCAAGGGGCGCGCCTACCATCTCTGGCTCACCGTCGGCGGCCGGACGAAGCTGGCGGGCGTCTTGACCGTCCGCGACGGCTTCGGACTGGTCGTCTTCAAGGCGCAGCGCCCCGGTCCGAAGTACGGCGCCGCCGTGCTGACGTTGCAAAAGCCGGGAGCAGATGCGCCTGCCGGCACGCCAGTGCTCACCTGGCGCGCGTGAGGCGTCCGGCCGGAATGGTGGCGCGTAGGGACCGATAGGGGCGACGCCGGGAGACCGGCGGCGCCCGGACGTCAACTCGTCTTCCCCGGGAGGTACCCGTGAAGCGCAGCGTCACAGCCGTCGTCGTTCTCGTCGCGTTCCTCGCGCTCGGCACGCCCTCGTCGAGCGGCAGTCCGGCTGCGAGTGCCACCCATGTGACGTCGCTCGCGGCGCTCTTCCGCGACAACCCGTTAACGGGCGGCCAGGTCGCGCCCCGCAGCTACCGCTGGATGAACGATCGGGTCTTGGCCTTCGTCCAGTTCGACCGCCCGACGGGGCCGCGAGCTCTTCGCTACGTCGGCATCTCGGTGAAGGGCACCTTCTGCTCCGAGACGCAAAACGGCGGCGCGAAGGGCGGCTTCACCCACTTCCATCGCCTCGACGCACCGCTGTACGCACAGGGGCACGGCGGCCCGCCCGGCACACAGGGCTACTGGCTGCTCTGGGTTTCGGTGGACGACTTCGCCGCCGCCGACGGGCGCGAGATCAAGCCCGGCGTCGACTACGGCTTCTCGCCGACGCCGCCGCCCGCCTGCGGCTCCGCGCCGGCGCCGACGTTCGCCGGCCCCGGCGCACATCAGTTGACGTCCGCCGAGATTCGGCAGCTCGCCGCGCAGTTCACCGACAACCCGTTCCGCGGGCGGCAGACTGCACCTCGGCTCTACCGCTGGGTGACCGGCGACACGCTCGTCTTCCTCGAGTTCGACAAGCCGAATCCGGCGAACGCGCGCTCGCTCCGCTACATCGGCGTCGCTCAGCGCGGCCGCTTTTGCGCCGACGGGCGCTCGCACACGGACTTCACCTACTTCCACCGCCTCAAAGCCGCGTCGTACGCGGCAGGCCGCGGCGGGAAAGCGGGCGAGGCGGGGTTCTGGCATCTCGCCGTCGCCGTCGACAACTTCCGCATGCCCTGGGGAAGCGTCGTCCCCGGCGTCGACCGGAGCTACAACGTGACGGCTCCACCCGCTTGCGCGTCGGGCGGTGGGCCGCCGGCCGCCGAGATCGGCACCGCAGCCGTCGCGAACGATACGCAGCGGCCGTTCGTCTTCCAGCCTGCGGAGACGCGCGTGGCCGCGGGCTCGACCGTTCGCTGGACGAACCAGGACGGTGCCTTCCACACCGTCACCTCGACGGACTCGCTCGACCGCCGCCAGCCGAACGGCGTCTTCGACGGAACGCTCGCCACGCGCGGCGCGACGTTCAGCTTCCGCTTCACGCGGCCGGGCACCTACCGCTTCTACTGCAAGCCGCACAACGAGTTCATGACCGGCACGGTGGTCGTCACCTAGCGGGGCTCTCTGCGCGCTACCGGACGCCGATCAGCGGCACGAGGCTTCGCCGGAGCTCGCCAGTCGCTCCGATGGTCGGCGCGCCCGAGGCGAGTGCGCCTTCGGGTTGCGTCGTCCAGCGCGCGTCGGGCCCGTAGACGAGGAACGTGTCCCAGAAGGCGCCTCCCTGGGCCTGCAGCCACCGGCCGAACAACTGCCCGCCGTCCCACAGCTGCGTGACGCGCGGGTCATCAAGTACATCGCGGTCCCACGCGGCCCGGCTGTCGCCGGCGAGCACGGGCATCCAGATCGCGTAGACGCGGAGACCCGGATCAGAACGTCACGACCTGGTAACCGTTGGCCAACAGCCGGCGGATGCTCGGGTGCTGCTCGTACTCGTCCAGCAGCGGGATCCCGGCGTTTTCGACCTGCTCCGTCACGCCGTACCGCTCGGCGCAATAGCTGCAGGCGCCGGCGATGCGATCCCGAACCTGCTCGAAAGCGCCGTGATATCGGTGTTCCGGGTCGACGAGCGTCCCGATCCACGTCGTTCCGGCGCCGTCGAAGACGATCGTGACCTCGTCGCCGGTGTCCTTGAATTCCTTCGCCGTCACGAGCGCGTTCGCAACCCGGCCCACACCCTCTCGGCCCTCCGTCCCCGCCAAAATGACGAGTGCTGCCTTCGGCATCCAGCCTCCTCGTGTCCGTGCTTCCGCTGCCGTGTTAGGGGCTCGGGCCGCCGTCGCTCTCCCCGCGGATGCGCCTGATCACCGAGTCCGCAACCGTTCGATCAGATGGCGGCTCCGCCCGCCCGATTGCGTTGAGGCCGGCGATCGTCGACCTCAGCGACCGAAGGACGGCCCGGCAGCGCCGGCACATGAGGAGATGACCGACCACACGTCGCCGCGCACGCGAGGTCAACTCTCCGTCGACGTAGTCGGACAGCAATTCCCGCGTCTCCGCGCAGGAGGCGACGAAGCGATTCATCACTGCGATCTCCATCTCGGTCACAGCTTAGATGCGTCCTCGGCGCAGTTCGATGTAGCGTCGAGCGGCGTGACTATTCACGAAGACAGGCTCCTGCTGACTCAGGCACAAGCCGGCGACGTCGCCGCCTTCGAGCGCTTCGTGCACCTGTTCGAACGACGCGTGCGGGCCCTCCTCAGCAGGCTGCTCGTCGACGACCGGGACATCGAGGAGGCAGTTCAGGACACCTTCGTCCAGGCGTGGCGGAATCTCGCGCGCTTCCGCGGCGATGCCGCGCCCTTCACGTGGCTGTACCGAATTGCAGTCAACGAGGCGCTCCAACGGGCGCGCCGGAGGCGGATCGAAACGCGCCCGATCGACGATGAGCTGCTCGAGGTGCTCGAGTACCAGCACGGCGTTCCGGCTGCGCGGCCGCGGCCGCCGGACCTGGTCGTCGAGGACCGCGAGAGGGAGGAGTTTCTGTTGGATCGCCTGCGCAGGCTGCCGATCGATTTCCGTGCTCCGCTCGTCCTGCGCGACATCGAAGGCTGGTCGAATCAAGAGGTCGCCGACATCCTCGATCTGTCGCTGGCGGCGACGAAGAGCCGCATCCACCGCGCGCGCATGAAGCTGCGCGAGGAGCTGGAGACCTGGTTGCGGGCGTGCGAGGCCGAATGAGGGACTACGACGTCGTTGTCGTCGGCGGCGGTACGGCCGGCATCGTCGCCGCGCTGGCGGCGCGCTCGGCCGCAGCACATGTCGCGCTCGTCGAGCGTGAAGCGCGCCTCGGCGGCGACTGCACCTTCTACGGATGCGTTCCCTCCAAGGCGCTGCTCGAGATCGCAAAGGTCGTCCACGACGCCCGAGGCGCCGCGGCGGAGGGCATCTTCGCCGAGCCGCCGAGCATCGACTTTCGCGAACATTGCCGCACGCCAGCGTCGCATCGTCGAGGAGATCGCGCGCGACGACCGCGACGAGCGCTTCGAGCAACGAGGGATCGCCGTGGTTCGCGGCGAGGGTCGGTTCCTCTCGCCGCGCGAGCTGGCCGTCGACGGCGAACCCTTGCGCGGCAAGCGGTTCGTGATCGCCACCGGCAGCGAACCGACGGTGCCGCCGCTTCCAGGGATCGAGAACGTTCCCTACCTGACGAACCGCACGATCTTCGACCTCGAGCGTCTCCCGAAGCGTTTGCTCGTGCTCGGCGCAAGCGCGACCGGGCTCGAGCTCGCGCAAGCGTTCCGACGGTTCGGCAGCGAGGTCGTCGTGATCGAGCTGCTCGAACGACTCCTCCCGGCTGAGGAACCCGACGCAGGACGCATCCTGGCCGACGTCTTTCGCCACGAGAGCATCGATCTGCGGCTGGGCGCGCAGGCGCGCGCCGCCGGCGTCGACGGAGTCGAGGTCGTGCTGTCGCTCGAGCGGGAGGAGCTTCGCGGCGATGCGCTGCTCCTCGCGGTCGGGCGTCGCGGCAGCATCGATGGCCTCGGGCTCGAGGCGCTCGGCGTTGCGCTCGACGGGGGCTACATCGACGTCGATCGCCGCGGGCGCACGAGCGTCACGAACATCTTCGCCGCCGGCGACGTCACCGGCGGCCTGCAGTTCACGCACGTCGCCGCGCACGAAGGCCGCGTGGCCGGGCGCGCATCGAGGAGCGGCCGGTCGGCTTCGTGAAGCTGGTCACGGCGAGGCGCCGCTTCGTCGGACGTGTCGGCGGCGGCGAGCTGGTCGGAGCCCAGGTCGTCGGACCGCGCGCGCGGGTGAGTTGATCCACGAGTGCGCGCTGGCGATGCAGACACGTTCCCTCGCCGGAAGGCTCACGCAGACGATCCACGCCTATCCATCCGAGTCGATCGCCGTCCAGCAGGCGGCAGCGCAGCTCTTTCCGCTCGGCCGCGTGCTCGTCGAGCGCGACTGCCGTGCGCGAATCGGAGCGATCGGGCTGCGCATCTCACGGTCGATGAAACAGGTACTCGTCGCGGTCGTTGTCGCGGTTGTTGCTGGCTGCGGATCGGGCGGCTCGAGTCACACACGCGCGCAAGCGAACGAGCGCCTGCCTGCGTCCAAGCTGCAAGGACTCTCCGCGGGATGGAAGACGGACTTCGCCCGGCGCACGGTTCCACTACGCGAGTTCCAGTCCGGCGGTCCCGGGAAGGACGGTATCCCCGCGCTCGACCGTCCGCGCTTCGTCCGGGTCGCCGAGGTCGGCTTTCTGCGGCCGCGCGAGCCCGTGATCGTGCTCACGCTGGCGGGGCGGGCGCGCGCGTATCCGCTCCAGATCCTCACCTGGCACGAGATCGTGAACGACGTGGTCGCAGGCGTCCCGGTTGCGGTGACGTTCTGTCCACTGTGCAACACGGCGATCGCGTTCGACCGGCGCGTCGAGGGGCGCACGCTGACGTTCGGCACAACGGGCAACCTGCGCAATTCGGATCTCGTGATGTACGACCGCCAGACGGAGTCGTGGTGGCAGCAGTTCGGCGGCCAGGGCGTCGTCGGCAGATACGCCGGGAGGCGTCTGCGGGCGCTGCCCGCACGCATCGTTGCCTGGCGAACCTTCCGCGCCGAGCATCCGGACGGCGTCGTGCTCTCGCGGGACACAGGATACTCGCGCCCGTACGGCGCGAACCCCTATGCCGGCTACGACGACGTCTCGAGTCCGCCGTTCTTCCCGGCTGCGCACGGCGACGACAGCCGTTTGCTGCCGAAGGAACGGGTCGTCTTCCTCGACCGGGGCAACTCGGCGGTTGCGATTCCCTTCTCGACACTCGCGCAGAAGCGCCGTGTCGAGGTGACGCTCGCCGGGCATCGCTTCGAGGTCCGGTGGCAGGGCGGTGTCAGCTCCGCGCTGGATACCGATGAGATCGCCTCCGGTCGTGACGTGGGCGCGGCGCAGGTCTTCGAGAGCGGCAGGCCCGTGAGCTTCAGCGAGCCGTTCTGGTTTGCGGTCGCCGCCTTCCGGCCGGATGTGCGAATCGTCCGCTGACGCTGCGCCGCATCCGTTCGCTCGAGCACGGCTGTACCTCCAGATGTGAGGCGTACGCGCCTCGCGTTTCAGCCGTCACCCCGTGAAGGAGGGTCATCGATGCGCCTGAAGCCTTTCCGCGCCGCCGTTCCAGCCGCGGCTGCGCTCATCGGACTCACGACGTTCGCGTTTGCCGTCGCCGCGGCGCCGCCACCGATGACGGTGAATACCGGTGCGAAGGTGCGCGTGCTCGCGCCGACGCCGCAGGCGACAGTTCGCGGCAACGCCGTGTCGACCGCAGTCTCGATCACCAACTTCCGACTCAATTGCGCGCTCTCCGGGACCGCGAACCGCAAAGGTGTCGGCCACTACCACATCGAGCTCGACCACTCGCTGGTCAACATGTTCTGCGCAAAGCGGACGTCTATCAGCATGCTCAACGTCGCTCCGGGCAAGCACACGCTCATCTTCCTGCCGGCGGCCAACGATCACGCCGAGGACAAGAAGGCCGAGAAGAAGGTCAGCTTCGTCTACAAGCCGGCGCAGGCACCTGCGCGGGCGACGCCGCTCAGCCTCCCGGGCAAGCCGTCGGTCCGGATCGCCTCGCCGAAGAACGGGGCCACCGTTCGCGAGAGCTTCGACCTCACCGTCGCCGTCCGCAACTTCCGCCTCTCTTGCGCGCTCTACGGCAAGGCGAACGTTCGCGGCTACGGCCATTGGCACGCGAATGTGGATTCGACCAAGCTCGGGATGATGGGAATGGGCACGATGCTCGGCATGAGCTGCGCGAAGACGTTCCACGTCTCGCTCGCAGGTATCGAGCCGGGCAAGCACCGCTTCTTCGCCATCCTCGAGGACAACACGCACGCGCCGACGATCGGCTCGCAGGCAACGGTCGAGGTCACCGTGCGGTAACTCCGCAGCCGAATCAGAGTCGCCGACCGCGCATCTAACCGGCAGGTGTCCGCTGTACCTCCACGTGTGAGCCTGCAGCCGCTGACGACGCGACGCGAGCGGGGGTCCGCGGTCGCTGCGGCTGCGAGCGACGCGGAGCTCCTCGAGGCCGTTGCAGAAGGCAGCGAGCCTGCCTTCGAGGAGCTCCGCTCCCGCTACAACGGCGTGGTCGAGCGGACCTGCCGGTCGATCCTGCGCGACGGCGTCGACGACTGTGCACAGGAGGCCTTCGTCCGCATCTGGCGGAAGGCGAGCCTGTTCGACCGGCGCCGCGGCAGCGCCGCCGCCTGGCTGCTGACGCTGACGCGGAACGTCGCCTACAACCTCGGGGCGAGGAAGGAACCGGAACCCCGGGAGGACGTCGAGGCCGACACACAGGCACACGACCCCCGGCTCTCGGTCGACGGCTTCTGGCTCGACGCCGGCCTCGCACGGCTCGAGCCGCACGAGCGGCAGGTGATCGAGCTCGCCTACTTCGCCGATCTCTCGCAGACGCAGATCGCCGACCGGCTCGGCGTTCCGCTCGGCACGGTCAAGAGCTGGACGCGTCGCGGCCTCAATCGGCTCGCGACCTTGCTCGGAGAGGATGCGGCGCGATGACGCACGACCTCGCCTACGAGCGGCTGCCCGATCTCCTGTTCGACCGGGACGATGCCGAGCTGCTCGCCCACGTCGGCGGCTGCCATCGCTGCCAGCGGCAGCTGTTCCTTCTCGCGCGCGTCGACCGGCTGCTGCGTCAGCGGCAGCCTCGCCGTCGCGGGCGGTCGCGTCGCGCGCTCGCGCTCGTCGCTGTCGGGGTCGCAGCGATCGCCGCGGTTGCGCTTCCGCAACGACACGCGGCCGCGCCGGCGCGCTTCGCGCTCCGAACAGTCGACGGCTCGATTGTGGCCCGAGCACGGGTCGAGCACGCCGACGCCGAGAACGAAGCGATCGCGTTCGTCGCGGAGGGGCTGCCGACCCGGCCGTCCGACACCTATCTGCTCTGGACGCGAGGACCCGCCGACGGCAAGCCGATCCTCGTCGGACGCTTCATGGTCAGTCACGAGGGAGAGTGCCGCGCGCGCTTCAACCTGCCGGGCACCGGCCGTCCCGGCCGCTTCTGGATCACGCCTTCGACCGAGCCAACGGCAATCGTCGCCTCGACCTGATCTGTCCAAGCGCCCGTACGGGCCGGTTCGCCTTCAGTCAGCGAGGACGGCCGAAGGAACCGGAACAGCCAGGCCCGCGGCGCCGAGCTCGGAACGATCGGCCTCGTACCCCGACCGCTCGAGCAGCTCCATGCCGAGGCGTGCGCGACGGATGCGCTCGCGCGAGAGTGCGACCGCGGTCGCCTCGATGTGCGTTCCCGACGGATAGACATCCGGGGCGTTGCGCAGGCCGAACTTCACGTAGACGGGCGCAGCGATCCGGATCAGCTCCGGGATCTCGTGTAGGCGCACGAAGCCGCCGAGCGTGTCCGGCGCCTCGACGTAGAAGTCGATCGGCACGACGACGGCCGCCCGGATCGCCGCGATCTGTGCAAGCGACAGATCGGGCGGGAGGTTCAGCGTCGATGCGCCGAGCTCGGCAAGCACCGTCGCGCTCGCCGCGTTCGCGACGGGCAACATGACCGAGACCTTCGCCTGCATGTCGTGCGGGACGACGCCGGCCGCCCGCAGACGCGAGAACGCATAAACCGCGCCTATGTCGGCGAGGAGGACACTTCGGACGCCGTGCTTGGCCGCGCGCACGACATCCTCGAGCACGGCGACAAGCTGGTCCTGACCCCGCACCGAGGCGGCGAGGACGCCGCCGGCCGGCGCGCGGCTGGTTGCCGACGCGTCCCAACCGGCGTTCGGACGGGCAAACAGGCTGATCTCGACCCTCGCGGCCGCGGCCGCCGCGACCATCTGGTCGAGCTCGTCGTCCGTGAGCATGAAGACGCCGCTCCCCTGGGAGACGCGGTGGACGGGGACATCGAGCCGCGCCGCCTCCTCGAGGACTGCGTCGAGGCAGCGCGGACCCTCCGTGCTCGGGATCTCGATCCGGTATTGAGCGCCGTCGGGGAACCGCTTCTCCGACGTGGGAAGGTCGTGCAGGTCGGCGCGCGGCAGACCGATGTGTTCGAGTTCGTCGCGGATGCTCATTCGGCGACCGGTGCGTCGAGGTAGACGGTCTTCCAGTGCGTGAAGAAATCGCGCGCGACCTTACCCTGCTCACGCGAGCCGCTCGAGCTACCGCGCATCCCGCCGAACGGGGCCTGGAACTCGAGTCCGGCGCTCTCCTGGTTGACCTTCACGACACCGGCACGGATATCGCGCGCGAAGCGAAGCGTCTTGCCGAGGTCACGTGTGAACAAGGCGGCGGTCAATCCGAACGGCGTGTCGTTTGCGAGCGCCACCGCCTCCTCGTAGGAACTCGCGGGGAGGAGGGCAGCCACCGGCCCGAAGATCTCTTCGCGCACGACTCGGCTGTTCGCCGGGAGGTCCGCGAGCACCGTCGGCTCGACGAAGTAGCCGCCGGTGTCGGGGTGGCCCCCGCCGGCGAGCACGCGCGCCGCCTCGCGGTCAGCGAGCTCGAGATAGCCGGAGACGGTGTCGAGCTGGCTCTGCGACGAAAGGGGTCCGACCCTCGTCTCCTCGTCGAGCGGGTCGCCGACCCGCCACGAGCGTGCGAGCGCAGCAACACGCTCACCGAGCTCCTCGAGCACGGGCTGCTCGACGATGACGCGGCTCGTCGCGGTGCACTTCTGCCCCGCCGACAGGAACGCTCCCCGTGCGACCTGCTCGGCCGCGAGCTGGAGATCTGCGTCGGCGAGGACGACGGCGGGATTCTTGCCGCCGAGCTCGAGCTGTACCTTCTTGCCGGCTTCAGTCGCTTTCAGCTGCAGCGCACGGCCGACCGGGTTCGACCCGGTGAACGTGACCGCGTCGACGCGATCGTGCGCGACGAGGGTGTCGCCGACGACGGAGCCGCGGCCGAGGACGAGGTTGAGGACGCCGTCGGGTAACCCCGCGTCGAACAACGCGGTGGCGAAATGGGTCGAGGTGAGCGGGACGATCTCCGCGGGCTTCCAGACGACCGTGTTGCCGAACGCGATCGCCGGCGCGATCTTCCAGGCAGGGATTGCGATCGGGAAGTTCCACGGCGTGATCGCCGCCACGACCCCGAGCGGCTCGCGCCGCGCGTACAGGAACGTCAGCGGCGAGTGGCTCGGGTACGTCTCGCCGTCCGGCTCGAGCGTCTGACCCGCGTAGTAACGCAGGATGGCGGCCGCGCGGCGAGTCTCGCCGACGGCCTCGACAAGCGTCTTCCCTTCCTCTCGCGTGAGGTCACGGCCGATCGCGTCGGCGCGCTCGTCGACGAGGTCGGCCGCCCGCCGGAGCACGTCGCCGCGCGCCGGTGGCGGCGTGTCGCGCCACGGCGCGAAGGCGGCGGCGGCCGCTTCGATCGCTTCCGCCGCGAGTTCCGGCGTTGCCAGGCTGACCGTCGCGACGCGCTCGTCCGGCGCGGCCGGGTTGATGTCTGCCACGACCTCGTCGCCCTCGCGGCGTCGGCCGCCGACGAGCGATGCAAGCGCGGGTTCGTTCATCCCGTCTCCTCCGGTGCCGAATAGACGAACGGCCGGTCGCGTCGCGGCACGATCACGGTCGTTTGCGCAGCCGCGACGAATGCGGCGGGATCGCCCGGATTCCACGCGAACATGTCCCAGTGCAGCGGCACAGCCGCGTCTGCGTCGATGTCGTGCGCCAGCTGCGCCGCTTCACGCGCGTCGAGGTTGCCGACGATTCCCTGCGCCTCACGCTCGTCGTCGCGGCCGTTGATCGGGAGCAGCGCAAGGTGCACCCGTAACTCCCGCAGCCGCTCGACGAGGCCGTCGAAGGCCACCGTGTCGCCCGCGTGGTAGACGCGGGCGCCCCCGGCGCTGATCACGTAGCCGAGGAAGGGGCCGAGCCGGTAGGCGTCCGCCATCCCCGCTCCGTGGCAGGCGGGGACGGCGTCGACGGTGACGGCGCCGATCTCGGTGCGCCCTTCGTGAGCCAGCCCGCGTACCCGCGCACGCTCGACACCGAGACCGACGACGCGTTCGACGACCTCTTCGGGCGCGACGACGGTTGCCGTCGGTGACGCCGACGTGATCGCCGGCAGCGCGACGTCGTCGAGATGGTCGAGATGGTCGTGCGTGATCAGGACCAGATCCACGCCGCGCGCCTTCTCGGCGGCAAACGGCGGCGGCACCAGCCGTTCAGGATGCGGGCTCAGGAAGGGATCGACCAGCACGGTGGCGCCGCCGAGACGCAGCGCCACGCTCGACTGGCCGAGCCAAACGAGCACGACCGAGGGTGCTGGAACGTCGTAGCTTGCGAGCGCTTCGAGAATCGTCGAGTCCTGGGTAATCACGTCGGCGTGAGCTGCACCTTCAGGGCGTCCCCGGCTCGGTCGGTGAGCGCGGCGAAGGCGGCAGCATGCTCTTCGAGTGGAAACGAACGGCTGACGAGCGGCTCGGTGTCGAGCAAGCGCGCGGCGAACAGGTCCGTTACCCACCGCCACGCGTTGCGCGACGCGCCGAAGACTCCCTGTATGCGCAGATGCCCGAGCACGACCGCGTCGGCGTCGATCCCGCCCGCTTGGCCGGAGATGCCCTCGAGGACGACCGTGCCGCCGCGTCGCGCCAGCTCGACCGCGCTTCGCGCGCCGTCGACGGTGCCCGTCGCCTCGAAGACGAAGTCGAAGCCCGGCTCGGCGTGCTGACCTTGGCGCACGTTCCAGGTCTCCGTCGCCCCCATTGCCCGGCCGAGCTCCAGGCGCGTCGGACGCGTGCCGACCAGCGCCAACCGCGCCGGTCCGTACCGTCCGAGGAGCGCGACCGCGAGCAGCCCGAGCGTCCCGGAGCCGACCACGGCCGCCGCCATGCCGGGCCGGAGATCGACCTCCAGCAGCCCCTGTGCAACGCAAGCGGCGGGCTCGAGGAGCGCTGCGGCGGCAACGTCGGTCCCTGGTGGAAGCCGATGCACGAGGTGAGCCGGGACGCAAAGGAATTCCGCGAACGCACCGGCATGCGTGAACCCGGTCTCGGCGTAGTCGGCGGCGCACAGATTCGTTCGCCCTTCGCGGCAACGGGCGCACTCGCCGCAGGCGCGGAAGCCCTCTGCGACGACCGTGTCTCCTTCTTCGACGTTCTCGACGCCCGGCCCGACTGCTGCGACAGCCCCCGCCCACTCGTGCCCCGGAATGATCGGGTAGCGCACGTAGCGTGCCGGCCTGCGCCCTTCGAGCACCTCAACGTCCGAGCCGCAGATGCCGGCGGCGCCAACGCGGACGAGCACCTCGCCGCGACCGGGATCGGGCCTCGGGACACGGCGCAACGCCGCGACGCCCGGCCGCTCGACGACGATCGCGCGCATCTCGCCGCTCACTGCAGTGGCGACGAGGCGGCGTCGCCGAGCGCTATCGCCGGTGCCGGAGATGGTTCGCCCCTCCGCTCCCAGCCGTCGCTGAACAGGAAGATCCCCGCGTACGTGCGCGGGTGCTCGGCGCAGGCTTCGTGGTCGAGGCGGACGCCGAGTCCGGGCCGTTCCGGCACCGGGAAGCACCCGTCGAACGGGTCGACCGTCGGCGGGGCATCGACGAGCTCGCCCACCCACGTGTCGGCGAAGTCGTTGAAGTGCTCGAGGACGAGGTAGTTGGGCGTCGCGACTGCGAAGTGAACGTTCGCCGCGGTTCCCACCGGACCGCAGACGTTGTGCGGCGCGAGCGGCAGCTCGTACGCCTCCGCCAAGGCCGCAAGACGGCGCAGGCCTGTGAAGCCGCCGAAGTGCGTGAGATCGGCTTGGACGATGTCTACCGCGCCGTGCTCGATGATCGCGCGGAAATCCGAGAGCAGGTGGATGCGCTCGCCGGTCGCGATCGGCCGCCGTGTCGCGCTGCGCACGCGCGCCAGGCCGGTTGGAGTGTCGAATGGCAGGGGCTCCTCGAACCAGGCCGGGGCGAACGGCTCGAGCTCGGCCGCGATCTCGGCGGCGGCGGCCTGCGTGAAGCGGCCGTGCATCTCGATCATGATCTGGACGTCGGGTCCGACAGCGTCGCGCACTGCAGCCACCAGCTCGACCGCACGCCGGTGCTCGGCAGGCGGAAGCCACATCCAGGCGCTTCCGAATGGATCCAGCTTGAGCGCGGTGTAGCCCCGCGCAACGACGTCACGCGCACTCTCGCCGATTGCGGCCGGCTCGCGGTCCGTCTGATACCAGCCGTTCGCGTAGGCCCGAACCCGGTCGCGGTACTTCCCGCCGATGAGCTTCCAGATCGGGACGTTCAACTCCTGTCCCATCAGGTCCCAGCACGCGATGTCGAACGCCGCGAGCGCGGACTGCGTCACCTCGCCCGGCCGGCCGTACTCAGCCCGCTGGATGTTGAATGCGAGCGTTTCGCGGTCGAACGGATCCGCTCCGACGACGTGCCGATCTGCGAGCTCCGAGATGCACGCGAGCAGCGTGTTCGTCTTGTTGACCATGCGCACCTCACCGAGACCGCGGCGGCCGTCGTCTGCGACGAGCTCGACGAACGTGAGCTCGCGCCACGGTGCTCCGACGACCGTCGTGACGACGTCGACGATCCTCATCCGTCGTCGTCCTTGGTGTCCACGTTGGGAACATGCAGCAGCGCGCGAAGATCTTTTTCAGTTTGCTCGAGGTGTTCGCGCATTGCCTGCGCCGCCTGCTTCGGGTTGCGGGCTTTGACGGCGTCGAGGATGGTCTGGTGTTGCTCGATCACGTCGTCGATTCCGCCTCCGCGTGCCTGGTGGCCCGCGAAGCTGCGGAGCCGGCTTTCGCGGAGCGGTTCGGCGAACGCTTCGATCAGGAAGACGAGCAGCCGGTTGCCGGACGCGGCGGCAAGGTTTTCGTGGAAACGCACGTCGGCGGTGTGGAACGCCTCCGAGTCTTCTACGCCGGAACGCATGGCGGCGATCGACATCTCCATGTCGGCGATCTCGCCTTGGCCGGCGCGTTTGGCCGCGAGCGTGGCGATGTGAACCTCGAGCGCGCGGCGGACGTCGAGCAGGTCGAGGAGTGCGCGCGGGTCGCGGCGGATTGCGATCTGGAAGAAGTCTCCGACCAGGGCGCTGTTGGGCGCGGCGACGGTCGGGCGCCGGCCCTGCCGGATCTCCACCAACCCGCGCGCCTCGAGGGTGCGCGTGGCCTCGCGGACGGTGAGGCGGCTGACCCCGAGTCCCTCGGCGAGCTTGCCCTCGGAGGGCAGCGTGTCGCCGGCCTCGAAGCCGTTGAAGATCAGCTCTTCCAGCCGTTCGATCACCGAGTCGAGCACCGAGGTGCGCGGCTCGACCACTTCCAGCGGAGGCGATCTATCAGTCATGTCTGCATAGCTTGTTAGATCTCCTGGCCCGAGTCAAGCGCCGATCCCCGCTTTTAATGCCGATTGCGCCTCTTGACACCGACGAACATATCAGACAAGCTAGCGCCGATATGCCGCCAGGGCGGATGAGGATTGAGCGACGGAAAGGACGTGGCAAGCATGTCGGAACCCACTGAAGACAGTCGCATCTCACGTCGCAGGTTCCTTCGGGGCGCCGCGGGAGCTGCCGGCGCGCTCTCGGCCGGCTCCCTGTTCGGACCCGAGCTCGCGGCGGCGCTCCCGCGGCGGCGCCTCGCGCCGGCGAAGATCGTCGTCATGGGCAAGGAGCTGAGCGGGGACGACGTGAATGCGTTCGAAGCCGCCCACTCGAACATCACGATCGAGCTTCTGCAACCCGACGCGGCGAAGTTCCAGGCGATGATGGCGGCCGGCCAGCCGCCGGACATCTGGCGTACCCAGGCTCCGCTCGTTCCGCAATGGGCCAAGCGCAACCAGCTGCTGAACCTCGACAAGTACTTCAACCAGAGCGATCTGATTCACCCTGCCGATCTCACGCCGGCGAACAACTACTACCGGTTCAAGAACGGCAAGATCGGCGTCGGCCCCCGCTACGGGATGGCCAAGGACTGGTCTCCCGACGAGACCGTCTGGATCAATACCGATCTCTTCAAGAAGACGGGCATCCACGTGCCGGGCCCGACCGACAAGTGGACGTACGACGATCTCTGGGAGATCGCCTTGAAGCTCAAGAAGAAGAACCCGAGCGTCAAGTGGATCCTCGACATCGCGAACAGCTACGCCTGGATCGACCGGCACGTCATGGTGCAGCTGGCGTCGATCGGGAAGAGCCTCTATCCGAGCGACTTCTCCCACATCAACCTCACGAAGAGCGCGGCTGCGATGGCGGCGTTCAACTACTCCTTCCGCTACTCGCAGCACAAGCTCGACCTCGGGCCCGAGAACCCGAACCCGGACGGCTGGTCGGGACCGGGCTTCGTCACGCCTACCGGCAAGGTCGCGATGACCCAGTACGGCTACTGGTTCCTCGGGCAGATCACCGACACGAAGAGCGCGAAGGTGAACGCACGATCGAGGCTGCTGACGGCGCCCATCTGGAAGGGCGGCAGGCACCTCGATCCCACCATCACCGCCACGGGCTGGGTCATCAGCGCGCAGACGAAGAATCCCGACGCGGCGTGGACCCTGTTCGAGTGGTACATGGGCGGCAAGCCCGCCCGCGACCGCGCCGGCATCGGCTGGGGCGTCCCAGCTCAGCGATCGCTCTTCGACCGGCTCCCGGAGAAGACGCTGGTGCAACGGAACGCGAAGAAGACGCTGCTGCACGAGCTGGCCGCGTCAAAGGTCACGCTCCAGTACAACCCGTTCCTCGTGGGGCTGAACGACAACACCGCCGTCGCCACGGCGTACCAGAAATACCTCGCCGACGCAGCGAAGGGAAGGATGTCCTTCAAGGACTTCATGAAGAAGGTCGAGGCCGATACGAATCGCGCAATTGCGGTTGGCAAGCAGGGATGAGATCGAAGCTCCGGTAGCGCCGTGGGCACGGTCGACACCCCGCTCGTTGCGACTGCCGCCAAACCTGTAAGGCGGGCGTCTCGCCGAAGACGCGAGACGCTCGCCTTCTACGGCTTCCTCTCCCCGTGGCTGCTCGGGTTCATCGCACTGACTTCGGTGCCGCTCGTGCTCGGGTTCGCGATGTCCCTGTCGAACCTGACCCCGGTGAACCTCCACACCAATCTGCAGTACGTCGGCAGCAAGAACTACGTCCGCGCGTACCACGACCACGAGATGTGGTTCTCGATGGAAAGGACGGCCATCTTGATGGTCACGATCGTGCCGCTCTGGATCGTGACCCAACTCGCGCTCGCGATGCTCCTGAACGCCGGCATCAAGTTCCTCGGGCTCTGGCGCACGCTCTTCTACGTCGCGGTCGTCGTCCCCGTCGTCGCGAAGGCGTTCATCTGGAAGGCGATCACCGATACAGACGGCGGCCTGCTCAACCGCGTGCTGGGCGCACTAGGCGGGAACCGCCACACCGACTGGCTGCTGGAGCATTCGACGGCGACGCTGATCATGCTTCTGCTCTGGGGAGGCGCCGGCACCGGGATGCTCATCTTCCTCGCCGGCCTCAAGGGCATTCCCGAGGAGCTGTACGAGGTAGCGCGCGTCGACGGCGCGAACGCCGTCAGGCGCTTCGTCTCGATCACGCTGCCGCTCCTGACACCGGTGATCATGTTCCAGCTCGTCTGGGGCCTCGTCGGCGCCGCCAACGTGTTCGTCGAGCCGATCCTCCTCTCGCCGGGGCTGCAGTCGGGCCTCGGCTCGACGGTCCCGACGGACAACATCACCTTCAACATCTACGCCCTCCAGCGGATCTTCGGCGACGGCGACTTCGGCTACGGCGCAGCGATCGCCTGGATCTTCGTCGCCTTCCTCCTCGTCGTGACCGCGATCGTGTTCTTGAGCGGCCGCTTCTGGGTCTTCCAGGCGAAGGAGCAGTACTCCAAGTGACCGGGCACGCAGCGACCGCTACCGCAGTTCCGGCACGTCGACGCCGGCGCAAGCGCTGGACGCCGGCGCGGCTCGCGACCGAAGCCGTTCTCTACGCGCTCGTTCTCGTCTTCGCGGCGATCTTCGTCGCGCCGATCGTGTGGGGGTTCTTCAACTCGCTGCGCGAGGCGCACCAGGGCGTCAGCGGGCCCGTGATTCCGAAGCCCGCACACTGGGACAACTACCGCTACGCCTGGTCGGGGGCGTTCCCGTTCACCCACTACCTGTGGAACACCGTCGTCCTCACCTTGATCGCCACGGTGCCCGCAGTGATCACGAGCGCGCTCGCCGGCTACGCGTTCGCGCGCATCCGCGCCCGGGGACGCAATACCTTCTTCATCCTGATGCTCGGGACGACGTTCATCCCGTTCGCGATCACCTTCATCCCCTTCTTCTGGGTCGTCGTGAAGCTGAACATGTACTCGACGCGCTGGCCCTGGCTGATCTGGGGCATCAGCGGCAGCGCCTTCCTGATCTTCCTCTTCCGCCAGTTCTACGCGAGCTTTCCGACCGACCTCGACGATGCTGCCAGGATCGACGGTTGCGGCCATCTACGGACGTTTCTGCAGATCTACCTCCCGAACTCCGGCGCCCCGCTCGTGGTCGCCTTCATCTGGCTCGGCACCGGCTGGTGGGGCGAGTACATCCTCGCGCAGCTGCTCTTGCCCGACCAACTGCTTCCCCTCGGCCCGAAGATCGCGCAGGGGTACTACTCCCAAGGGCAGGAGATCACGCTCGTACCCGTTACGCTCGCGGCCGCGTTGCTCTTCACCGTGCCGCCGGTTCTGGCGTTCCTGGCCTTGCAGAAGAAGCTCACGCGCGGCATCGTGACCACCGGACTGAAGGGCTGAGGGGAGAGCATGGCCGGCATCGAGCTGCAGACGGTCGTGAAGACGTTCCCGAACGGCACGCGCGCCGTCGACGGCGTCGACCTGACGATCGAAGACGGTGAGTTCATCGTGCTCGTCGGCCCCTCGGGCTGCGGGAAGACGACGCTGTTGCGCTGCATCGCGGGGCTCGAGGAGGTCAGCGACGGAGCCATCCTGATCGGCGAGCGCGACGTGACGGAGGTCGATGCGAAGCGTCGTGACATCGCGATGGTCTTCCAGAACTACGCGCTCTACCCGCACATGACCGTGCGCAAGAACATCGCCTTCGGTCTCAAGGTGCGGCGGACGCCGCGCGCCGAGATCGCGAAACGGATCGACGAGACCGCGCGCCTGCTCGGGCTCGAGGATCTGATGGACCGCCGTCCGCTCGCCCTCTCCGGCGGTCAGCGCCAGCGCGTCGCGATGGCGCGCGCAATCGCAAGGCGCCCGCGTGTCTACCTGATGGACGAGCCGCTGTCGAACCTCGACGCGAAGCTGCGCGTGCGCGTGCGTGCCGATCTCGCGCGGCTGCACGCGCAGCTCGGGGTCACGACCGTCTACGTCACGCACGACCAGGTCGAGGCGATGACGCTCGGACAGCGTGCAGCCGTCATGAATGCGGGCAAGGTCCAGCAGGTCGACACGCCCCAGAGCCTCTATTGGTCGCCCGTGAACCTCTTCGTCGCCGCGTTCATCGGCTCGCCCTCGATGAACCTCGTCGAGGCGCAGGTCTCGGACGGGTCACTCCGCTTCGCAGGATTCTCGCTGCCGCTGGCCGAGCTCGGCGCGGACGCAGCGAAGCTTCCGCAGCGGGTGATCCTCGGCGTTCGCCCGGAGCACTTCACCGAGGTCGAGGACGGCGCGTCGACGGGCTGGTCGATCGAGGGCGACGTGACGGTCGAAGAGAACCTCGGCGCGGAGGTGCTCGTGTTCTTCCCCATCGAAGCCGCGCCGGTCGAGACGGACGACATCGTCTCGATCCGCCAAGGCGAAGAGGAAGCACTCCTTGTCCAAGAGGCTCGCGCGCTCTTCACGGCCAGGCTTCCCTCGGGCACACGGCGGCTCACGGGCAAGAAGATCCGGCTCGCGCTCGACCCGGGGCGCTGCTACTTCTTCGATCCCGCCACCGGCGAGTCGCTCGTCGCGCGCAAGGCGGTCGAAGAGCCGCTCCCCGTTCTGGCGTAGTCCATCGCGCGCAGCCGCTCCTCCCAGGCGCGCGTCGCCTCGTCGCGCTCCGAGCGGAGCGCCTCGCGCCCACCGGCGTGTTCGACGCGCGCGCGCACGATCTCCGCGACGAGGTGCAGGTCCTCCGCGGCCTCGGCGGCGTCCGTCGGCGGCGCGGCTTCGCCGCGACAGACGCGCAGGAAGTCCGCGGCCTGTGCCCGCTGCGGATCGATCCAGGGAAGCTCCGGAAAGATTCGCTCCGGCGTCGCATCGCCTCCGGGGTCTCGGTGGAGCTCGAGTGTCCCCGAGCGGTTGACGGCAAGCGACGGCGCAGGGCGAAGCCGTACGTACCCGCGCTCGAATGCGACCAGGATCTCCTCGTCGAACTCGACGCTCAGTCGGTACGGCGTCACCTCGATCGTCGCCGGGATGCCCGACTCGCTCTCGAAGACGAGCAGCCGTCCCGAAACGTGGACGAAGACGACCCGGTAGCGCTCCGCGAGGAAGTGCCGAAGCAAGTTGAGCGGATGAACAAGCTTGTCCACGCCTTCCGCGAGCGCCCAGAGAGCCTCGTCGTCGTCCGCGAACTCCGGTGGTTCCGCTTCGGCGGGAACCGGCGGCGGCTGCTCGCCGACGTCGATCAACGCGGCGCGCGCATTCCCGGTCCAGTCGCCGTCCGAGTAGCAGATCCGCAGGTAGCGGAGCGCGCCGAGCTCCCCGCTCGCCTTCCACGCATCGACGGTCCGCTTCGCCTCGCGCGTGGCGGGATCGGAGCGACGCTGGTAGCCGAGCATGTGCACACAGCCGGCCTCGCGGGCGAGCTGCGCAAGCCGATCGCCCGTTTCTGCGGCGAGCGCGAGCGGCTTCTCGGTGAAGAGGTGCGGCACGTGCGGGTAGAGCTCCGGGAGCAGCGAAGCGTGATGCCTGTACGGCTGCGCGGCCACGATCCCGTCGCGGTAGACCCGCCCGATGCCGTAGCGCCCCGCGACCAGCTCGGCGGTCCGTTGCCGGGGCTCGGCGAGCGCGACCAGCTCGCATTCCTGGTGGAGCAGGGCGTAGCTGCGAATGTGCGCGAGCTGGCCCATGAAGCCCGCGCCGACGAACCCAATCCGCACCTTCGCGGCCACGCCCTACCAGTCCCCGATCGCGCCGCTCGGATGCTGCAAGATGGGCAGCTTCGACGGCCGGTATGGGTGTTCACGGCAAAGCTCGACGTCGAGCTCGATGCCCCAGCCGGGCTTGTCAGACAGCTCCAAGTAGCCGTCCACGAGCTCGAGCGGCTCCGTCAGCAGGTCGCGCGTCCACTCCGGCGGATACAGGCATGTCTCGAGCGCGACGAAGTTCGGGGAGGCCATCGCGACGTGAGCCGAGACGATCGTGTTGACGGGACCGAGCGGGTTGTGCGGCGCGAAGCCGCAGTAGTACACCTCCGCCAACGCGGCGATCGCCCGCGCTTCGAGCACGCCGCCGCAATGGGAGAGATCCGGCTGAAGCAGCGCCGCGGCGCCGAGCTCGAGCACGTCGCGGAAGGCCCACTTGGTGAACAGGCGCTCGCCGGTGGCGACCGGGATGGACGTTGCCCGCGCGACCTGTGCCAGCCCCTTCACGTTCTCCGGCAACGCGGGCTCCTCGAGGAACCAGATGTTGTACGGCTCGAGAACACGCGCGAGCTTGATCGACATCGCCGGGCTGAGCCGGCCGTGCGCGTCCCACGCGATCTCGACCTCGGGCCCGACGGCGTCCCGCAGCGCCTCGAGCTGGTCGGCGGCGCGGCGGAAGAAGCCGTCCCCCTGCACCGGCAGGACGGGCTCGGTCACGCCGGTCTTCATCGCCGCGAACCCGCGCTCGACGAGCGACCGGGCGCTGTCGGCGAGCTCCTCGAGCGTCTCGCCGCTCGGGCCGTTCACGTACAGCTTGATCCGGTCGTGGCAACGGCCTCCGAGCAGCTCGTAGACCGGCAGGCCCGCAACCTTCCCCTTGATGTCCCACAGCGCCTGCTCGATGGCGCTCATCGCCGAGAGCGTGACGGCGCCGCTGCGGAAGAACGGCTGCCGGTACATCATCTGCCAGAGATGCTGGATCCGCGCGGGGTCTTGCCCGACGACGTACTCCCGGTACTCCTCGACCGCCGCTGCGACTGCGCGCGGATGGCCAGGAAGGCTTCCCTCGCCGACGCCGCGCAGGCCCTCGTCCGTCTCGACGACGACGAAGAGCCAGTTCCGCGACCCGATGTCCACCACGAGCGGCTCGACCGAGCTGATCTTCACGTCGCGACCCGAACAGTCGTCTCGCCTTCGACGAGGCCGTCTGCCTCCGCTCGCAGGCGAATCTCACCGCGCTCGCCGTGCGACCTCAGCACGACGACACAGCGACCCCTGTGCACCGAGCGCCGATCGCCGCGGAACGGCTCCGTGCTGACCGGATCGCCGTTGCCGACGGCTGCGATCTCGCCGTTGCCGTCGACGGCGAACGAGATGGTGTGGACCGCGTTCGGGTGCAGCAGGCCGTCGCTGTCGACGACCTCGACGGTCACGAAGCTCAGATCGTCGCCGTTGATCGTGTCGCGGTCGGAGGTGAGTCGAATACGCGCGGGCTCGCCGACCGTTCGAAGCTCGCACTCGGCAACCGGCTTCGACCCGACGGCTCGCAGTATCCCGGGGAGGTAGGGCACCTCGAACGTCGCGGCGTATCTCTCGGCGCTCTTCCTCCCGAGCGACTCGCCGTTCAGCAGGAGCTCGACGGACTCGCACGCCGAGTAGACGTCGACGCGGAACAGCTCGCCCTCGCGGCCGGGCCAGGTCCAGCTCGGCCAGACGTCCGGCCAGCCCCAGTAGGTCACGGTCGGTGTCGGCCCCGGCGGGTGCACGGCGATGAACAGCGGGTCACCTCGGCCCCAGAGCACATCGCGGAAGAACGACTGCGGCCGCTTGAAGCCGCACAGGTCGAGGTCGCCGCAGTTCGCGACATGCCATGGGTAGGTGGCGAGCAGCGGCGCGGCCTCACCGTCGTGGTGCGCTCGGCCGATGCCCGACTCCCCCAGATAGTCGAGCGCGGTCCAGACGAAGTCTCCGATCACGTGCTCGAGCTCGTGCACACTCGTCCAGTGCTCGCATGCCTCCCCGGCGACCGACTCGGAGCCGTAGACGACACGATCGCGGTCCCGAAGATACTCGGAGGCGCGGTAGTTGTAGCCGCAGACGTCCAGCGCGGCGAAGAGCTCGTCGAGCTGCTCCCAGGACCAGTCGTCATGGCTGCCGTTGATCCCCGCGGTCACGGGCCTCGTCGGATCGACGCTGCGGACGTGGTCGGCGAGCATCCGGGCGATTCGCGCTCCCTCCGGCCGGCCGCGCTCCACCGGCTCGTTCCCGATGCTCCACATGATCACGCACGGGTGATTGCGGTCGCGGAGGAGCATGCCGTCGAGGTCGCGGCGCCACCAGTCGTCGAAGCTCACGTGGTAGTCGGAGACGTTCTTGCCGTTTCGCCAGCAGTCGAACGCCTCGTCGATGACGAGCATGCCGAGGCGATCGCAGGCGTCGAGGAAGGCGGGCGCCGGCGGGTTGTGCGCGCAGCGGATCGCGTTGAATCCACTTTCCTTGAGCAGCTCCACCTTGCGCTCCTCGGCGCGGTCGTGCGAGGCCGCGCCGAGCGGGCCGTTGTCGTGATGCACGCAACCGCCCCTGAGCTCGAGCGGCTCGCCGTTCAGCCGGAACCCCGTCTCGGCGTCGAACGCAAGGCTGCGGATCCCGAACGGCGTCGCGGCAGCATCGACGATCTCCCCGCCGACCTGAAGTTCCGTCTCGAGGACGTAGACGTGCGGCGCGTCCGGCGACCAGAGCTCGGGGCCACTCACCCGTAGCTCTTGGGAAAAGTCGATAGCCCCGCCGGCGGGAATCGTCGCCGGCTCGTCGGCCGTTTGGCTGCCGAGACGCGAGCGCAGCGTTATCTCGCGCTCGGCGTCGAGGTCGTTCTCGACGCACGTCCGAACATGCACGGTCGCTTCGGCTCGCGTGACGACCGGTGTCGTGACGCAGACGCCCCACGGATCGATGTGCAGCGGATCCCCTAGCCAGAGCCAGACGTGTCGGTAGATCCCCGAGCCGGAATACCAGCGGCTGTTGGGCTGGCAGGCGTTGTCCACGAGCAGGCGGACGACGTGTTCGGAGCCCGGGTCGAGGTATGGCGTGAGGTCGTGTCGGAACGTCGTGTAGCCGTAGGGATGCCGCCCGAGGAAGTGCTCGTCGAGCCAGACGTGAGCGTTCATGTACACACCCTCGAACTCGATCAGCGCCTTCTTTCCGCGCCAGTCATCTGGGATCGAGAGGCGCTTCTGGTACCAGCCGACCCCGGTCGGGAAGTAGCCGCCGTCGCTGCCGCTCACGTCCGCCGGGTCGCGCTCGAGCTCGATGCTCCAATCGTGTGGCAGGTCGACCGGTCGCCAATCCGAGTCGTCGAGGCTGTCATGCCAGATCCCCCCGGGGAGGTCCCCAAGGCGGAAGCGCCAGCCGCGATCGAAGCTCAATCTCTCCATTTGTGATCGGTCACATCATTCGTGTGACTGGTAACATACGCGGTCGTGAGCGATGCGGTCAACGGTGAGGGCAGGCCGCCGACGATCCGCGACGTCGCGACCCGGGCGGGTGTGTCCCACCAGACGGTCTCGCGCGTGATCAACGACAGCCCGAGCGTGACCGAGGCGACGAGAGAGCGCGTGGTGACTGCGATCCGCGAGCTGTCGTTCGTGCCGAGTCCGATGGCGCGGGGGCTGATCTCGAATCAGACGCGATCGATCGGGATCGTCGCGGACGACGTCTCCGATCACTTCTTCGCACGAGTGGTCGCGGGCGCAGAGGCCGAGGCGCGACGGCGGGGTTACTACCTGATGATCGGCAGCGTCGAGCCGGACGACGACGAGTCCGGCTATCTGCGGCTGATGCTCGAGCGCCGTGTCGAGGGCTTGATCCTCGCCCGGCCGAGCGTGCCGCTCGGAGCGTCTGATCTGGTCGCCGCGCACGGAGCCGGGATACCGATCGTTGCCGTCGGCTTCGGCGAGTTGCCGGGCGTCCCGGTTGTCGACGTCGACAACCGCCAAGGCGGTTACGACGCGACGCGGCACCTGCTCGAGCAGGGACACCTGCGGATCGCGACGATCGTGGGGCCCGGTGCGTGGCCGTCCGCGGACGCGCGACTGGAGGGCTACTTCCAGGCGCTTCGGGAAGCGGGCCTGCCGGAGGATCGCAAGCTCGTCGAGCACGCGTCGGGCTGGGGCCTGGAGAGCGGGCGGGCCGCCGCCGGTCGCTTACTCGGGCGCGGCGCGGGTTTCACCGCCCTCTTCGCGCAGAACGATCTGATCGCGCTCGGTGCGATCAGGCAGCTTCGGGATGCAAATCTGCGCGTGCCCGACGACGTCTCGGTTGTCGGCTACGACGATCTCCCCGTCGCGGACTACGTCGAGCCCGCTCTGACGACGGTCCACCAGCCGATGCGCGAGGTGGGCGCGCTCGCCGCAGGGTTCGTGCTCGACCAGATCGCGGGCCGCGCGGCGCCCGCGCCCGAAGCGCACCTCCTGCCGACGGTGCTCGTCGCGCGGCAGAGCGTCAACAGGCGAGCGTGAACGGTCCTCTGCGGATCGGCGTGATCGGCGTCGGGGCGCTGACCCTGCGCGGCATCCTGCCCCACCTGTCGCAGGACGACGTCAAGGATCGCGTGCGGCTCGCGGCGCTGTGCGATCCCGTTCTGGAACGAGCAGAGGCGGCCGCGGCGCAGTACGGCGTCCCGCGAGCCTTCGCGACTGTCGACGAGCTGCTCGCCGAGACGGAGATCGACGCCGTCACGATCGCTTCTCCCATCGCGCTCCACTTCGAGCATTGCCGTGCTGCGCTCGAGGCCGGCAAGCACGTCCATGCGAACAAGACGCTGACGACAACCGTCAGCGAGGCGGACGCATTGATCGCCCTCGCCGACGCACGCGATCTGCGCATCGTCGCTTCCCCGGGCGAGGTCCTCCGGCCCCACGTGACCCGGACGCGCGAGCTGATCCAAACCGGCGCGATCGGAGAGCTGTCATGGGCGCTTTGCGGTTGCGCGTTCGGCGAGTACCACGAGGACGAGCCCGAACGGCGAGATGCACCGGGAGGAGCTCCGATCGACCCCGCCTGGTACTTCCGCAAGCCCGGCGGCGGACCGATGTACGACATGACGGTCTACTCCCTGCACCAATTGACGAGCATCCTCGGGCCTGCGCAGGCGGTCATCGCTCTGTCCGGAATCCGCGTACGGGAACGAGAGTTCCTCGGCGCGCGGATTCCCGCGGAAGCCGACGACAACACGATTCTCCTGCTCGACTTCGGCGACGGCGTCTTCGCTGTGGCGTACGGAACTGCGGCGGGCAGGCATTCCGACCAGTTCGCCGCGGGTCTCTACTTCGGCACGCGCGGGACGATCGACGGCGTTCTCCTGAACGGCGAGCCCTTCGCCGAGCTGCGCGCTTTCCCGCACGTCGTCGGCAACCACCGCGGCATGGACGAGTCCCACGTCTTCGAGGACATCATGCAGCTCGTCGATTGGGTTCTCGATGGGACGCCGACGCCGGTGACTGCCGAGCATGCGCGCCACGTCATCGACATCATCGAGAGCGGCTATCGCGCCGCCGAGACGGGTGCGCGGCAAGAGCTGACGACCTCGTTCGAACTGGCCGAGCTCGGAGTCGTGCAGTCGTGATCGACAAGCGCAGCTTCGACGAGCAGGGGTACCTGGTTGCACGCGGTCTCTTCGACACCGACGAAGCAACGTTCTGGCGTGATCACTTCACGCGCCTTCGCGAGGCCGGCGCCTATCCCGGTGATGTCGTCGGCGTCGATCCGGAGTCGAGCGATCCGCTGAAGCGCTACCCGCGCATGATCCACATGCATCGCTGGGACCCGTTGGCACTCGACTGGCTCCTCGAGCCACGGCTGGCGCGCGCGCTGACGACACTTCTCGGCGGGCTAGAGCCGTTCGCCGTGCAGACGATGCTGTACTTCAAGCCGCCGGGCGCGCGCGGTCAGGCGGCTCATCAGGATCAGTACTACCTGCGCGTGAACCCGGGCACTTGCATCGCCGCCTGGATGGCGCTCGATCGCTGCGACGAGGAGAACGGCTGCCTCGAGGTCGTGCCGGGCAGCCAGGAGTGGCCCGTCCTCTGCACGATCGCGGCCGACACGAGCCAGAGCTTCACCGACGTCACCGTGCCGCTTCCGGACGACGCGGAGGTCGTCCCGGTGATCATGGAGCCCGGCGACGTTCTCTTCTTCAACGGCTCGCTCGTCCACGGCAGCAAGCCGAACCGGAGCGACCGCTTTCGGCGGTCGTTGGTCGGCCACTACATCGAGGGCGACGCTCGCGAATGTGCGCTCTGGTACCACCCTGCGCTGCGACTGGACGGCAGCACGGTGGAGCTCGAGCAAGGGGTCGGGGGCGGTCCCTGCGGAGAGTGGGTCGACCGCGACGGCGGGCGCGTGATCGAGTTGACCGGGGTCTCCGTCGATCCGCGCACCACCGAGTAGCGTCCGGCGTGCACTTCGTGACGTTGAGCTTCGACGACGGCTTCGAGCGGTCGTCGATTCGTACGGCCGAGATCTTCGAGCGCTACGGGCTCGTCGCCGAGCTGCACGTCCTCGCCGCGGGCCATCGGGGCGAGCCGAACGAGTCGTGGCACCGCAGGTGGCGCAAGGGGCGACTTCGGCCTCTGGTCCGACCTCGCGGCGCGCGGGCACTACGTCATGCCTCATGGCTACCGCCACGCAAACAAGGCCGAGTTGCCGCTCGAGGAGGCGGAGCGCCTGATCGAGGCCTGCCTCGAGGTGTTTCGCGCCGAGCTCGACGGCTTCGATGCGTCGAAGGCGAGCTTCGCGTTTCCCTACAACCGGTCGAGTCCCCAGCTCGAGGCCTGGTTGGCCACTCGCGTGCGCGCCTTTCGAACGGGTGGCGACCCGGTGATGCCGCTTCCCCGGCCCGGCCAGCAGAAAGTAACGTGCGCCAGCTTCGGGCCGGGCCGCTGCGACGACCATCTCGCTGAGGCGATCGAGTCCTTCCTCG
>WNGB01000502.1_pt1 | contig 85256 bp, 77 predicted proteins | sample 5400681 | NCBI WGS metagenome assembly WNGB01 (sample SAMN13153367, study PRJNA577476) | soil metagenome | isolation source: 115 cm soil or saprolite under grassland replicate 2 | place: USA:California | collected 2016-06-15 | reverse complement strand
CGGCTAGCGAGACTGCAGTCAGAGCGCGAAATGCTGATGCAGGCGCTCTACGACAAGGCGATCTCAACGGAACTTCTGAAAAGTGAGCAGGCGCGGATTGACGCGGAGGAAGAAGAGCTGCGACGCCGTCTCGCAATCGACCGCACTGCCCTAGTCAGGGCACGGGATCTTGCAGATCGCGCTCTTCGTGTCCTGACCGACTGCGCGGCTTGGTACGGGAAGGCTGAGGCGGAGTTACGGCAGGCGATGAATCGGGCGCTCTTTAGCGCGATCTACGTCGGAGACGGGATAGTGAGGAGCTTCGAGCTTCGCGAACCCCTTCAGGCTCTCTTCGCGCCCTGGGGTTTGAATAGTGTCCCTACTGGTGAGCCAGGAGGGATTCGAACCCACGACCAAGGGATTAAGAGTCCCCTGCTCTACCGCTGAGCTACTGGCCCGCACAAATGGTAACGACGTGCGATCCGTGCGGGCAACACACAGCCTGTGGATATGTGGAGAACTGCCGCGGCGACTGCCGCGGCGTCAGCCGCGCGCGTGGGATCCGCGGCCGCTCGAGGGCTCGCTGATGTCCTTCAACGTGTCGCCGACCTCGCGCGGGGGCTCGGCCCGTGCGAGCTGCGCGGTCACGAGGATGCCTACCAGGCGTCCGTCCTCGACGACGGGAAGTCGCCGGACCTTGCGGTCGGCCATCATGCGCGCCGCCTCGGCGGCGTCCTCGTCGGGTGAGATCGTGACGGGGTCCGCGCTCATCACCTCCGAGACCGCGGTCGATCTCGGATCCTTTCCGGCGGCGACGGCGCGCACGACGATGTCGCGATCGGTCACGATGCCCACGAGCTTCCCGTCACGGACGACGGGGAGCGAGCCGCAGTCCTCCTGCTTCATGAGCGTCGCGGCCTGGGCGCAGGGATCCTCGGGCCGGCAGGAGACCGGCTCGGCGGTCATGAGCTCACGTACTTTCACGGGTGCCACCTCCGACGGTCAGATCGTCGGAGCAGGAATTACGCCGCGGCGCCGATCTTGAAGATCTTCGTGCCGCAGACCGGGCAGAGGCCCTGGGTCGCGGGCCGCCCGTTCTTCATCGTCACCTGCTTGGCGTCCTTGATCTCTCGCGAGGTTTTGCACTTCACGCAGTAACCGGTCGCCACAAAGCACCTCCACGATGGTCTCGGACCGCGGCATCGTACCCTAGGCCTCCACCCCGGCCCAGAAACCACAAAACCCCGCCTCGCGGCGGGGTCTCGTGGTGAGGAAGGGAAGGGTTGGGATTTCTTGTTGTCGCTCGATACCCAAGCAAGACACGTGCCAGGACGCCGGTCGGCTGGAAGGGGATGTGCGTGCGGGCGGAGATCCTGTCGATCGGCACCGAACTGCTCCTGGGCCAGATCGTCGACACGAACGCGAATTACCTTGCGTCACGCTTGGCGCGTCTCGGCATCGACTGCCTTTACATTTCGACGGTCGGGGACAACCTCGCGCGATGCACGGACACGATCGGACGCGCGCTGGGCCGTTCGGACCTGATCGTCTGCACCGGCGGCCTGGGACCGACCGAGGACGACCTCACGCGTGAGGCGATCGCGGGCGCGCTCGGCGAAGAGCCCGTGGTCGACGCCCGTCTCGAGCGGGAGCTGCGCGAGTGGTTCGCCGCGCGCAACGTGAGCATGCCCGAGCGCAACCGCAAGCAGGCCTGGCTCATCCCCTCGGCGCGAGCGCTGCCGAACCCGAACGGCACCGCGCCGGGGTGGGACGTCCGCAAGGACGGCAAGCGCATCGTCGCGATGCCCGGCGTTCCGCGCGAGATGACCGCCATGTGGGAGGACCACGTCGAGCCGACCCTCGTCGCCGGCGCGGTGCTCCGTTCGCGGACGCTGAAACTCCTTGGGATCGGCGAGTCCGCGGTGGAGGAAGCGCTCGGCGAGCTCGTGCGATCGACGGCACCGACCGTCGCGACGTACGCGAAGAACGACGGCGTGCACGTCCGCGTCACCGACAAGGCATCCGACGCACAGAGCGCCGACGCGCGCATCGCGCGCATGGAGGCGACGATCCGGGAACGTCTCGGGCAATACGTGTGGGGCAGCGACGATGAGACGCTCGGCACGGTGATCGGGCGCGGGCTCACCGAGCGCGGGTGGCATCTCGCGACGGCGGAGTCACTTTCCGGAGGCGATCTCGCGCGCACGCTGGCCGAGGTGCCAGGCTCCGCCTCGTGGTTCCTGCGCGGCGTCGTGCGTCCGAGCGCTCCGGCGAGCGAGCTGGAGGCGCTGCTCGACAGTCCCGCACCAACAGCCCAGGTCCGACTCGTCGTTCCGTACGGAGAGGGCTCGGTCGAGCTCGTCGCGTGGACGCCGGATCGCCGTCAGCAGCAGACCATCAGGTTTGGTTCGATCGCGGAAGGTCGCCGTCGCGCCTTGCTCGGCGCCCTCGATCTCTTGCGCCGCGCGCTCGCGCGCTAGCCCTACTTCTTCGGCGCGCCGCCCTTGTCCTTTGAGTCCTTGGCATCGTGCTTGCCGTCCTTCGGCGCCTTCGCCTCGTCCGCCGCCTTGCGCGCCTCATCGGCGGACCTGCGCGCGGCTTCCACGACCTTTGATTGCTCGCCGGCACCTGCACGTCCCGCGTCGGCGCCCTGCGATCCACCACTCGTAGCCTTGTCGGCTCCCGTGCCACGACCGCCATCCGCGGTGCGCGGCGCGTCGGATCCGCCCGCGGCATCGGTCGCGCGCGGCGCCTCGGTCGCGCGCGGGGCAGCGGTCCGCGCGGCTTCGGTCGCGCGCGGTGCGTCCGTGCGGCGCGGCGGATCGCTGCGGCGCGGTGCGGTGGATGCGGGCGCTTCGGCGGCGCGGGTCTCGGCGACCTGCGCGAGGTTCTGGGCGACGTTCGCCGCGGTCTCGGCGACGCGCTCCGCCTCCGTGCGACCCGGCGCGAGCGACGACGCCGCGACCGTCGCGAACACCTCGGCGCCGCTGGCGGTCTCAGGTTTCGCGTTCAGCTTGACCGCAAGCATCTGCGCGCCGGCGCGCTGCGAGGTGAAGCGCGCGTCGAGTTGCCGGAGCAGCGCGGACGTCGTTGGCAGCTCCGACTCCAGTTGCGCGAGCTGAGCGGCGGCGCGCGCGATGTGCTCGGAGTAGCTGCTCGATGCGACGAGCGCCTCGTCCACCCGTCCGGCCTCGGCCAGGCGCTGCGCTTCCGCGAGACGGTGCTCCGCGATGCTGAGCTCGACCGCCGCGCGGTCTTCCGACGTGCTGGCGAGCGCGAGGCGCAGATCCTCGCCGGCGAGCTTCATCGCATACAGCGGATCGTCGGGCAAGCTTTCCGCGCTCGCGACGCTTGCGGCGGCGGCGAACGAGAAGGTGATCACGACGGTGGCGATCGTCCGCACGATGTACGGCGCGGGACGCGCGAGCAGCTCGAAGACGGCAGCGAGGCCGTCGGCGAGCGTCGCCTTGCGTGGCTTCAGCGAGCCGAGGACGCGCTCGCGCATGCGGGCGCGTGCGGCGTCGTCGGGTTCGTTCGGCCGATCGGCGTGCATCCGGAGAGCGATGCGGACGGCTTCACGGGTGCGCTGATCGCGGATCGAGGCGAGGTCGCGTTCGCCGCGCGCCACCTCCTCGATCAAGCGCTCCAGCCGGTCATGCCTGCGGCCGCCCACCACGGTCGTTTAACGGGTCGCCTGTCTGCCCGTTATTCGGGCTTGCGACGCCTGTCTGCTTCTCCCCCATCCGGGGGAGCGACGCTGCGCCGGCCCCGGACAACCGGCGAGGCTTAGGGCGTCGGCGCTGGCGCGGGACCACCCCAAACGGGGGCGTAGCGGCTGAAGAAGGTGTCCAGGTGCAGCACCTTTCCGTTCTCGGTCACGGTGCGCGTCCGGATCACGTCTCGTCCGGCGATCTTGTAACCAGCGGGGAACGCGGGATCGGCGGGCTGGCTCGCCGGGACGTCGACGAAGTTGCGCTGCGCGGCGTCACTGAACGCGACGCTGCGGCCCGTGGGCACGCTCCACACGTCGAACGTCACGCTGGTGTCTCCCACCCACGACCACAGGAAGACCGGCGCGGCGGTGTCGTTCCTCCACCTGAAGTCCACGCCCGGGTCGAACACCGCGGCGTCGAGACCGATCGGGTAGCGCTCGATGAGATAGCCGTGCGCGTGACGCTCGACGATCTCGTAGCCCTGCGTCGACACTGCGTTGAACATCGTCGTCGAGACCTGGCAGAGCCCGCCGCCGATCACGTTCTCGTCAGAGCGGTTGTTGATGATCGCTCCGGCGTAGGCGTACCCGCGCTCGACGGTCACCGGACCAAGCAGCTCCCAGAACGAGAAGACGCCGTCGGGTGGGATTACGACCCCGTCGAACTGCGACGCGCCGGTGGCGATGTTCGCGTGTCGCGAGCGATTCGCCGGGAAATTCGTCGTGAACGTAGACGTGCGGCTGAGCTTGGGCATCCACGTCCTGGCCTGCTCAGTGCTGAACGCCGGAACGTCGATCGCCGCGGGCGCCACGATGTGGCGCGTGTCAGCCGCCGGCCGCACGAGCTCCGCCCGCAGGAACGCGACGGTCTTGTCCTTTTCGATGCGGATCCCGTTCGCGCCTTCGACGATCCCGAGACCGGTTTCCTTGCTCACCGTGAAGCGCGCGTTCTTCGCGGGACGATCGAGCTTCACCGCGAGCGCGTCGACCCAGTCACGCACGCGTGCCTCATCCATCGTCGTGACGTAGCGGAACCGCTGTGTCGGCGCGATGGCGTCGGCCGGAAGCGCGGGGAGGTCGCCCGGCCGCGCCGTGACCCGCTCGATCGAGAGCAGTGCGGCGAGACCTTGGGAATCCTCGTTGACGCGCCGCTCTTCGACCGCGACCTCGAGCGGGGTGACGACCGCACGCGCGCGCTCGTACGCGTCGCGAAAGCCCGACTCGTCGACGGCCGGGTACATCGCCCGCACGACCAGCGCGATCTCGCGGTCGTTCAAGGAGTCCGCCGCAAGGAGCGCGGCCGAGGTCGCCGACCGGTCGAGTGCGCGACCAATAACGGGCTCAGCGGCGGACAGACCGCGCGCGGTAAGCGTTAGCTCGCCGGAAACGGCTGACCGGTCGACGGCGCTGGCGACCCCGCTCACCCACCGATCCAGCGCGTCACCCCGAGCCCGCAGCGTGAACGGTACGCGGGCCTCACCACGGAGCGCGTCCAGCCACGCTTCGGCGCGTGCCCACAGCGACCCGGACTTGCCGTACGCCAGCGCGGCTGCGGTGGCATCCTCGAGGTCCGGCGCGACGCCGAGCTGCGCGTTGGTCACGCTCCACGTCCTGCCTTCGTACGAAGCGACCACAGCGCGGTCGGCCCAGGTACCCGCGAGCTCGCCCTCGAGCCGCTGATGCACCGCCACGCGATCGAGCGAGCCCACGCCAACCCCACCGACCGTCAGACCCGGGAGCGCGCGTGCCGCGTAGGCCTGATCGGCCGCGAAGGCGATCGCGAGCGCGACACACACGATCGCGAGCGGCACGACCGCGAATCCGAACGAAAGCGTGCGCCGGCGCGCGCCACGCTGCGCTTGCCTAGCGATCACCGCCATATCGCCGCGCCACCTCCCACACACCACGGCGCACCAGCGCCGCGCTGCTCATTCTGTCTCCCCACAGGTGTGACGAACGAAAGCCTCGCAGCGTTCCGTGCGGTCAGCGTCCGATTTGTCACGTCGGAACTCGTACATAGCAATCCCTGAACCAGACAAGAAAGGGGCAAAAAGAAGGCCCGGCACCCCAGGGGAGCAGGGAGTGCCGGGCCATCGAGGCGGTCCGGCCAGCGGGCGGGCTGGCCAGTGCCTGTCTAGGGAGTTATGAGCACCCCGTCGTTTCGCCGCAGTTCTCGCACTTGTGGCAGGTGCCGTTGCGCACGGTCAGCCAGCCACAGCGCGGACAGGGCGGCGCGTCCGGCGTTGAATTCAGGCGCATCGCGCCTGGGCCGTTCGACGCGGGTGCCGACGGACGCGCCACCGGCGCGTTCGTCTCGAGTGGAGTGATCGTGGGAAGCACCTTGGCGAGCAGTTCCATCTGCGCGGTGGTGTCCGCGATCTCGCTGGTGCGCACGAGACCGAGGTAGCTCTTCTCTTCGGCGGAAAGGAACCGGTGTCCCAGCCAGCGGAAGACGTAGTCGACGATCGACTTCGCCATGCCGATCTCGGGGTTGCCCGTCCAGCCCGACGGCTCGAAGCGCATGTGCCCGAATTTGTCGACCATATGCGCCAGCGGTACCCCGTACTGGAAGAGCAGCGACACGCTCGTGGCGAAGGCGTCCATCATCCCGGACAGCGTCGAGCCCTCCTTCGCCATCGTGACGAACAGCTCGCCGGGCGTGCCGTCCTCGAACAGTCCGACGGTGATGTACCCCTCGTGGCCCTCGATGGAGAACTTGTGCGTGAGCGACGCGCGCGTGTCCGGCAGGCGGCGGCGCTGCGGACGGTTCACTTCGACGATCTTCTCGACCAGCTGAACGGAGCCCTCGGTCTTCTTCTTGGAATTGCTCGCGTCGGCGTTCGTCGAGACCGGCTGGACCTTCTTGCTGCCGTCGCGGTAGACCGCGATCGCCTTCAGGCCGTGCTTCCACGATTCGACGTACGCATCCACGACGTCGTCGACCGTCGCCGTCTCGGGGAGATTGACCGTCTTGCTTATCGCACCCGAGATCATCGGCTGGACGGCGCCCATCATCTTGATGTGGCCCATGTGGCTGATCGACCGGGTGCCGTTCTGCGGCTTGAAAGCGCAGTCGAACACCGCCAGGTGATCGTCCTTGAGGCCGGGCGCGCCCTCGATCGTGCCCTGCTGCTCGATGTACGCGGTGATCGCGGCGGCGCCGGTGCCGGTGTAGCCGAGGCGGCGCAGCGCCGCGGGCACGGTGCCGTTGACGAGCTTCAACATCCCGCCACCGACCAGACGCTTGTACTTCACGAGAGCGATGTCCGGCTCGACACCGGTCGTGTCGCAATCAAGCATGAAACTGATAGTTCCTGTCGGCGCCAAAACACTGGCCTGCGCGTTCCTGTATCCATGTTGTTTACCGAGTGCCGAGGCGTCGTCCCACGCCTGACGCGCCGCTGAAAGAAGCGATGGCGGAACCAGGTCGTCGGCGATCCGGTAAGCCGCGGCGCGGTGCTTCTCGATGACGCGGTCGTGCGCGCTCTTGTTCTTGGGGTACGCCTCGTACGGTCCGACCGCTGCTGCCATGCGCGCGGACTGCGCGTACGCCTCGCCGGTGAGGAGCGCGGTGATCGAGGCGGCATACGCGCGACCCTCGCTGCTGTCGTAGGCAAGCCCCCGGTGCATGAGCAGCGCGCCGAGGTTCGCGTAGCCGAGGCCGAGCTGGCGATGGCTCTTGGCGTTCGCGGTGATCGCCGGCGTCGGGTAGTCGGAGTAGCCGACCAGGATCTCCTGCGCGGTGAATACGACATCGACCGCCCGCGCGAAACGCATCGCGTCGAACTCGCCATCGACATGGAGGAAGCGCATGAGATTGAGCGACGCGAGGTTGCACGCTGAGTCGTCGATGCTCATATATTCTGAGCACGGGTTAGATCCATTTATGCGGCCCGACACGGGATTCGTGTGCCAGTCGTTGATCGTCGTGTCGAATTGCATCCCAGGGTCGCCGCATTGCCAGGCTGCCTCTGCGATCTCGTGCAGAAGATCGCGCGCGTTCGCGGTCTCCAGCACGGCCCCGTCGACGCGGGCGGTGAGATCCCAGGACTCGCCGGCGATCGCCCGCTTCATGAACTCGTCTGTCGCGCGGACGGAGTTATTGGCGTTCTGGAACTGAATCGATTGCCATGCGTCGCCGTTGAGGCTCATGTCGTAGCCGGCCTCACCCAGCGCCCAGGCTTTCTTCTCTTCCTTCGCCTTGCACCAGATGAACTCGCGCACATCGGGGTGGTCCGAATCGAGCACGACCATCTTCGCGGCGCGACGCGTCGTGCCACCGGACTTGATGGACCCCGCGACGGAGTCGGCGCCGCGCATGAAAGAGACCGGGCCGGACGCGTATCCTCCGCCTGACAGCTGCTCTCTGCTTGAGCGGATCTTCGACACGTTGATGCCGGACCCGGACCCGCCCTTGAAGATGATCCCCTCGTTCTTGAACCAGTCGAGGATCGCGTGCATGTCGTCGTCGACGGAGAGGATGAAGCACGCCGACGCCTGTTGGGCGACGCCCGCGACGCCGATGTTGAACCACACCGGCGAGTTGAATGACGCGTGCTGATGGACCATGAGGTACTTCAACTCGTGGTTGAAGATCTCCGCGTCGCGCTCGGTGGCGAAGTAGCCGCCGTCCAGCCCGGCGCGGGTGATCGTGTCGACCACACGGTCGACCATCTGCTTGACGCTCCACTCGCGATCGGGAGAGGTCAGCTTGCCGCGGAAGTACTTCGACGCAACGACGTTGGTGGCCGTCGCCGACCAGAACCTCGGGACCTCGACGCCCTTCTGCTCGAAGACGTTGCCGGCCTCGCCAGGGATCGCCGCGTCGCGGCGCTCCCACTCAACTTCGTCGTACGGGTGGACGCCCTCGTGGGTGAAGTAGCGCTCCAGACGGAGGCCCGAACGCGGCCCCTCGACGGAGACGGACTGACGCGGAAGCTCTGCGATTGCCATGGTGGACCCCCCTTAGCGAGCCGGGGCTACGTCGCGGCCGGCGAAAACGGCCTGGAACGGCCGCAGTGCGGTTAGAAGAAGGAGAAGCACTCCCGACCTGGTGTGGGCAACGGAAGCGCGCTCACGGCCCGTCATGCTGGCCCCTCCTTCTCTCATCCCCCAACCGCTTGTGGTGCCCCGCCCGGTCACCCCAAGCCCTTGGGGGAGCGAACGCTACGCCTGCGCCGGAGGGCGTGTCAAGACCGGCGCGTAAGACGGACTTGGGACGCGCGACCGCCGTGTTGACCGCTACCGAGAGTGGATGCGACGCCCCGGGCTATTAGGCGGGGGTCGCGACCTTTGCGCCGGTCGTCGCGTCGATCAAGGCGCGGACCCCGCGCCGCAGATCGTTCTCGTCGATGTTGAGTGGAGGAATGAAGCGCACCACCTGATCGTGGAAGCCGCACGTGATCAGGAGGACATCCCGCTCGAGCGCACCAGCGATCGCGGCCTTCGACGCGGCGGGCTCGTCGAACTCCACCGCGACCATCGCGCCGAAGGAGCGGATCTCGCGCACTCGCGTGTTGCGCGCGAGCGGCGCGAGCTCCTCGCGCATGACCGAGCCGAGGCGTTCCGCGCGTTGCACGAGGCCCTCGTCACGGATGATCTCGATCGTCGCCCGGCCCGCTGCGCACGAGACCGGGTTCCCGCCGAACGTGGAGCCGTGCGTCCCGGTGCGCCACTTCTCGTGGATCGCCCGCGGGGCGACGACCGCGCCGAGCGGGAGCCCGCCGCCGAGTGCCTTGGCCAGCAGCAGGATGTCGGGCTGGACGCCCATCTTCTGCGACGCGAACCAGGCACCGGTGCGGCCGAATCCGGTCTGGATCTCATCGACGATGAGCAGCGCACCGATGTTCGTCGCAATCTCGCGCAGCTTGCGCACGAACGTCGCGGGCGCGGCGACGTAACCGCCTTCCCCGAGCACCGGCTCGATGAGGATCGCGGCCACGTTCTCCGGCGGTACCTCGTGCTCGAGCATCGCCGCGAGCTCCGCGAGGCAGTGCTCTTCGCACGCTGCCGCGTCGTGGGCCGGCGTGATCGGGCACGCGAGCGGATACGGGAACGGCGCGACGTACACCTCGGGCAAAAGCGCGCCGATGCCTCTGCGGTACGCCGCCTTCGACGTCGTGAGCGTCGCCGCCCCGGTCGTCCGTCCATGGAACTGGCCGCGGAACGCGATGATCGCCTGACGCCCCGTCGCCGAGCGCGCGAGCTTGATGCCGCCCTCGACCGCCTCCGCTCCGGAGTTGCCGAAGAAGAACGTGTCGAGACCGGAAGGCACGATGTCGCGCAACAGCTCCGCCAGCGCGATGTTCGACTCGTAGCTCGCGACGCCCGTCGAGATATGCATGAGCTTCGAGGCCTGCTCGGTCACCGCCGCTACCACTTTGGGATGCGCGTGACCCACCGGCGTGACGGCGATGCCGCAGGTGAGGTCGAGGATGCGGCGTCCGGTCTTCGTGACGAGCCAGCTGCCTTCGCCGCGCTCGAGCGGCACCCAGGTGTAGTGGCCGAGCACGGGCGAAAGGACGGCGCGGGCACGCGCTTCGAGGTCGTTGGTCACCGATCGAGCCTAGCCGTTATGCATGTATTCAGCCCGGGCGGCGCTCTTCGCTTTCCGAGGCGACCAGGATCTGCAGCGTGCTGCGGTCCTCGCCGATCACCCGGACGCGGTAGCCGGGCACGCCGCCTCGCAGCAGCTGCGCCAGGCGTTCGCTGCCGCTGAAGCTGACGCGCACCTTCAGCACCCCGTGCCGGTAGTACTCCGTCCGGAGCAGTCCGACGCCACGAACGCTGCGGAGCGCGAGCTCGAAGCGATGCCAGTCGTCGGGTGTTGGCAGCGGAGTGACGACGAGGTCGCTCTCGCCCGGGCCGGGGGGTAACCGCGGCGAAGGGATGGCCGCGGTGTGCTCCTCCACGCTTTGGTCCGCGGCCCGCGGGGGCATGTACGGCTCGCTTGCGCCGACGTTGGTCTGCCGCCCCTCGCTGCGCCGCGGCGGCAGCGGAGCGTCGTGACGCGCGGGCCGCAGCCTCTCGGGATCGGGCGGCGGCGGAGGAGCTGGGGTCGGCGGCGGGCTGTCGGAGCGGGAGCCGATGCGGGACGCGAGGTCGACGGGCGGCTCCGGCTCGGGCTGCTGCTTTTTGTCCTTGTCCTTCTTTGCCACGACCTGAGGCTATCCCTCCATTGCTCCGATTGTGTACGCTTGCGGTCGCGCGCGGGGGGAGCTGGGTGGAAGAAAGGCCGGGGACGACCGTGCCCGACAACCGCGTCAACGCTTCCGACGACGTGATCGGTGCGCTCTCCGAGCGTGTCGGCGAGCTGTCGAAGCGCGTCAACGACATCCAGGCCGAGCTCGAGGCCGCCCAGAAGCGGCTTGCCGTCTACGAAGAGTTCGACGCCACGATCCAGGACGCCGTCTCCGGAGCGCTGCGCGCCGCGTACCAGATCCGGGAGCGGGCGGAATCCACCGCCAACCAGATCCTCGAGCAGGCGCGCGAGGAGCGTCGCCTCCTTTTGAAGGAGGTCGAGCGCCTGCGCGACGAGCGCGACGCGCTCATGGAGGAGGTGGCACACACGCGTCGAGGCGGGATCGCCGCCGTCGCGCCGCGGCGCGGCCCGACGACCGAGAGCGCGGACGCGTCGTCGTCCTCGGAGCTCCGCTCCCTTGCGACCGAGGCGCTGCGCTCGATGTTCAAGGGCATCGTCGAGGACCTCGTGCGCGAGGAGCGCCCAACGCAAGCGCCCGAACCGGTGCGCGCGCGCGCGTCGGATGCGGTGTCCGCGCCGGAAGCGGCGCCCGCGCCGGAAGTCGCCGAAAGGGCGCCCGCACCTGCGCCCGTCGCCGCCGCGCCGACGCCCGAGGTTCCGATCAGGGCGCCGGAGGCTGAGACGCAGGCCGCGGTGGAGCCCAAGCCCGCGCCGCCGCCCGCACCGGCCGCCGTGGCACCGACGCCAGCGCCGCCCGCCGCCGGCGCGGAGCCGATGTGGCCGGCCGCCGAGGAGCGGCCAGCGCCGCGGCCTCCCCTGTACGCGGTCGAGCGGCCAGCGCCGGAGACGCCGGCGACCGTCGAAGACACGGAAATGGCCCCTGAGAGGGAGGAGCCCGCGGGCCCGGTGTCCGACATTCAGATGGTGCTCTCCCCCGTCGGATCGTTCGCGCGCCTCGTGGAGATCGAGCGGCGCATCCAGACCCTGCAGCCGGTGCGCTCGCTGTACGTCCGTGACTTCCGCGGTGGCGTCGCGACGCTCTCCGTCGGTCTGCGGAACGCGATGACGCTCGACCAGTTCGCGGACGCCCTGCGCAGCCTGGGTCAGCCCGCGCTTCGACCGATCTCAGCCTCGCGCAACATCCTGGAACTGCGGCTCGAAGGCGACGCGTCGATCGCCTGAATAGGCGCACGATGGGCGAGTCGCCGCTTCTCGACGCGACCTTCTGGGCCGCACGTATGTCGTACCTCTGCCGACTTGCCCGCGTCGATGCGCTCGCGGTGGTCGTCGCGGGCGAACGCGGCTATCTGACGTACGCCGCGCACAACGTGCCCGCGGACATCGACTGGCTCTCGCTCGCGATGATCCTCGAGCCGTCCGACAGCATTCCGCGCACGATGTCGGCGGCGCAGCCGCTCGCCGACGGCCGTGTCGCGGACGGAGTCCTCGCCGCGCCGGTCGCGTGGAAGACGCAGCGCGCCGCCGCGCTGGTCGGCCTGAAGGTCGGTCCCGCTCCCGCAGCGGAGGACCTGACCGCGCTCGCTCGCGTGGCGGAGCTCGTCGCCCTCGAGCTCGCGGAGGCGCTCGCGCAGCGCGGGAGCGCGGAGACCAATCGCGAGCTCCAGCGTGAGGCGGCGAGCGGCCCGCAGCGGCTGCTCGAAAAAGCGATCGCGCGCCTGGCGCAGCTGTTCCGCGCGGACGGCGTATCGATCATGCTTGCCGACGAGTCCGGCGAGCTTTCGGTACGCGCGGCGACCGGACTTTCCGACCTGGCGCGCCGCGACCGCAAGAAGATCGGCGAGGGCATCTCGGGCACCGTCGCGCGCACCGGCCAGGCCGTGCGCCTCGAAGGACCGGTGCGCGGCGGCAGTGATCCGACCATCGGTGAGTGCTCGTCGCGCCGCTGCGCACGGGCGGTCGGACGATCGGCGTCGTCAACGTGAAGCACCGCGAGGGACCGCCGCGGTACGACGACAACGACCTGAACGAGCTGACAGGCATGGCGTCCGACATTGCCGGCGCGCTCGCGACCGCGCAGGAGCTGGAGCGCGCGAATGACGATCGGGCGCAGGCGATCCTGCTGTACGAGCTCGCCCGTTTCGCGCTCGGCGCTGATCCGGCCGCCGACCTCGAGAGCGCGGCCGCGATGCTCTGCGACGCGCTGCGACAGGACGCGGTCGGTCTATGGATCAAGGACTCCGGGACGCTGCGCTTGCGCGCGTCGCAGGGATATGGCGGGGTCCTGCCCCACGACGTTCCGCTCGAGGCGCTCGACCCGACGATGCACAGGGTCATCGGCGGAGGCGAGACCGCACGCGCGAGCTTCGGCGCGGTGGAGGAACGGCCCGACTGGGCCGCGTACGGAGCGACGCACTTTCTCATCGCGCCGATGCGCGACGTCGGCGCTCTGGTCATGGGCCGGGCGGCGCGCGAGCACTCGCGGGCCGAGGCCGACTTCGCCCTCGTCGTCGCGGACTTCCTCGCCGCGTTGCTGCGACCACGCGAGGCGCCCGCGGTGGCGACCGGCACGGGAGCGGATCGCGAGGGAACGGTCGCGGAGGAGCGACGCCGTTTCGCGCAAGAGCTGCACGACGGTCTCGCGCAGGAGCTCACCGGCCTCGTGCTCGGTCTCGAGTCCGCACACCGCGCGATCGGAAAGGACAGCGCGCTGGCGGCCAAGCAGCTCGCGCGATCGGTCAGCGACGCGCGCGGCACGCTGCTCGAGGTCCGCCGCTACATGGCCGCCCTCCGGCAGGCCTCCGGCACCGAAGCCGTGGACCTGCCGGTGCTCCTCGCCCGACTGGTCGAGGACCTGCGGCGACAAACGGGCCTCGAGGTCGAGGTGGACGAGTCGGGTCTCCGTGCCGAGACGGATCGGCCGGCGGAACGCGCGCTGCTGCGCATCATCGGCGAGGCGCTGCGCAACGTCTCGCAGCACTCGGGCGCGTCTCGCGCGAAGGTGAGCGTCGAATACCGGCCCGATCGTCTTGTGGCGATCGTGCAGGACGACGGTAAGGGCTTCGACGTCGAGAAGGTCCTCGCCCATGCCGAGTCGGAGGGTCATTTCGGCATCCTGGGTATGCGCGAACGTGGGGAGGGCCTGGGCGGTCAGGTCCTCATCCGCAGCGAGCCGGGACACGGCACGGTGGTGCACGCGACGATCCCGTTCGACCGTCCCGGTGGCACCATCGAGGACGTGGAACCGCAGCCGGCGATCGAGGACACCGAACGCGTCGACGCCACAGGGCGCGCCGGCCTGCTCGGCCTCTTCCGCAGACGATGAGCGAACGTCAGACGATCCGCGTGCTCATCGCGGAAGACCACGCCGTCGTGCGCAACGGTCTGCGCTCGATCCTCGAGAGCGAGTCGGACTTCGAGGTGGTCGGGGAGGCGAGCGATGGCGACGAGGCGCTGACGCTCGCGCAGGACCTCCTCCCCGACGTGATCCTCATGGACATCCGCATGGGCGCCTCCGACGGCATCACCGCGACGCGCCGCATCCGCGCCGTCGTCCCTTCCGCGCGCGTGGTGGTACTTACCAGCTACGACGAGGACGAGCTGGTCTTCTCTTCGATACGTGCGGGCGCATCCGGGTATCTGCTCAAGGAGGTCAGCGCCCACCAGCTCACCAACGCGATCCGCACCGTCGCCGACGGCTTCTCGCTGATCTATCCCTCCGTCGCGCGACGCGTGCTCGACGAGTTCGGCCGGCCGAAGAAGTCCGGCGCCGAGCAGATGGCGCAGCTCACACCGCGTGAGCGCGAGGTGCTGAAGCTGGTGGCCGGCGGGCGTCCGAACAAGGAGATCGGCGCGATGCTCGGCATCAGCGAGCGGACGGTGAAGACGCACATCTCCAACATCTTCAGCAAGCTCGAGATCTCGGACCGCACCGAGGCCGCGATGTACGTGCACAACCGAGGGCTGCTGGGCTCATAGAAGATCCGTGGCCGCGGCGGCTCGCCGCACTCGCGCAGCTGGTCAGATCCGACGCGCTCGTCATCGTCGTCCGTCTCGCGCCTGGCGTGCGGGTGCTCGCCGCCCACGGCCTCGCATCGGCCGACGAATGGCTGCACGCCGACGCATCGGCGGTCGTCCGCCGCGCGCTCGACCAGCAGGTCGCGGCCGGCGGCACGGTGTCCGCGATCGCGCTGGCCGGCGGGCGGTCGGCGACGTCGATGGTGGCGGTGCCGATCAAGGCGTCCAAAGACGCGAAGGCGCTCGTCGCCCTGCGCGCCCAGCCCCCCTTTACGCCGGCCGACGCGGCTCCGATGACGCGCGCCGCGGAGCTCGTCGCGGCGGAGCTGGATCAGGCCGAGCGTGCCCAGCTGCCCCGCGACGTCGAGCCCGTCCACGCGGTCGACCGCTTCGCGATCGCCGCGACGGCGCTCCTGCTGATCCTCGCGGCGATCCTCATCGGCGCGATCGCCTTCGGCGTCGGCACGATCTCCGGCCTCGTCCTTGCGGGCCCGATCGCCGGCGTCGCGGGAGGCACCGCGCGTGGCGGTCGCGTGGCGCTGCGGCTCGCCCTGGGCCTCTCGGCGCTCGCGTTCCTCGATCGCGCCTCGGCGCCCTTCCTGTACGGCGATCGCGGAGACATCGCGTTCGCGCTCGAGACCGGCGGTGCGCTCGTCGCGCTCAGCGCGCTCGCGGCAGCGATCCTCGCGCTGCGCGCACGCCGGAGCGTCATGCGGTGACCATCGGGCGCGCGCTCGAGCTGCTGGGCAACGTGCGTGGGACCCTGGCGCTGGGGCTGCTCGCGCTCGCCGCGGCCGCCGCGCGACTCGACCTGCTCGAAGACGACGAGGTCCTGAAGATCCTCGTCGGCGGAACGCTCTTCGGCGCCGCCGCGGTGATCGCGCGGATGACGCGGTCCCTTCGCGTCGTCCGCCTTTCCCTGCTCGCCGGTCCGATGGCCGAGTTCTGGGCGGCCGCGATCACGGTCGCACTCCTCGAGCGGTACAGCGATCTCGCGCCGGCGCTCTTCCTGTTGCCGCTATCGACGCTGGCCGTGGTCATGCGACAGGTCGATGCGGTCGCGTTCGCGGCGCTTGCGGCCGCGCTCCTGCTGGAAACGCGGGTGCTTCGCGGCGCGCGTCTCGACGAGCTGCTCGTCGCCGCGGGCTGGACGCTCGTGTTCGTCGCCTGGGCGGTGGTCGCGGGACGCGGCGGCGCGGCACTGCGCCGGGGTATCTTGCCTCCAGGATGAGCGGGATGAGTCGCGCCGACGACCTCTGGCCCGTGCGCCTTACCGCGCTCGCGCGCCTGTGCGGCAGCGACGCGCTCGCCGTCGTGCTCCCGGAGCGCGACGCCTTCGGCACTTACGTCACGCACAACTTCACGGGCGCGACCTGGTCGAGCGGCGCTGCGATCCCGTTCTTCGCGCGCGTCATGCGCGAACGCGTGACCGAGCGCATCAGTGCGGCGATCGCTCTCGCCGACGGCCGGACGGCGGACACGCTCGCCGTCGCGCCGATCCCCTGGAAGGATCAGGTGATCGGCGTGCTCGTCGCCGCGAGCGCCGGCCGCGCGGTCACGACCGACGAGCTGTCCGCGCTCACGACGTGCGGCGAGCTCGTCGCGCTCGATCTTGCGGGGACCAACATGCTGTGGCGCGCGCAGCGGCAGGCGTACGACGCGGACACGCGACTGCGCGCGGCGCTCGAGCTCCAGCGCGCCCTCACCTCAGGTGCGAACGACGCGCTCTTCGAGCGCGCGACCGCGACGCTCGCCGAGACATTCGGTGCGGACGCCGTGTCGATCATGCTGCTCGATGGGCGCAAAGAGCTGTCGGTCAGGAGCGCCCGCGGCCTCTCGGACGACGCGATGCGCCGGCGCCGGCGCATCGGCGAGGGCATCAGCGGCCGCGTCGCGCAGACCGGACAGCCGCTCCTTCTCACCGGACGCGTCGAGGGCGGCAACGATCCGACGATCACCGAGTCGATGGTGGTCCCGCTGCGCACCGCCGACCGGAACCTGGGCGTCGTCTCGGTGCGGCACAGCACGAAGCCCGCGCGGTACGGGCAGGCACAGCTGGACACGCTCGTGGCCCTGGCCGCGGACGTCGCGGTCGCGGCGGTGCTCGCGGACGAGCTTCAGAGCGCGCAGGAGGACCGCAAGCACGCCCTCGTCCTCTACGAGCTGTCGCGCTTCGTCACGCTTGGCACCGACGCGCAGGCCGATCTCGACAGTGCCGCCGCGATGATCGCGGGGACGATGCGCCACTCCGCGGTCGGGATCTGGGAGCTGCGCGGCATGAAGCTGCGCCTCCGCGCATCGACCGGATACGGCGCCGTGCTGCCGTCGGAGGTCACGCTCACCGAGACCGACACGACCCTGGCGATCGTGCTCCAAGAGAAGCGCACCGCGCGCGTGTCGTTCGCTCCCGCGGACGCGCGGCCGGATTGGGCGGCGCCGGGCAGCGCGACGTTCCTCCTCGCGCCGATCGGTGCGTACGGCGTGCTCGTGCTTGGACGCGCGAGCGGCGCGTACAGCGACGCCGAGGCCGCGTTCGGTGCCCTGCTGTCGGAGTACCTCATCGGCATGTTGCAGAAGCATTCGAGCGAGGGCGACATCGATCGCGCGATCGCGACCGAGCGCCGTCGCATCGCGCAGGAGATCCACGACGGACTGGCGCAGGAGCTGACCGGCGTCGTGCTCGCGCTGGAGGGATGCCAGCGCGCGCTCGAGAAGGATGCCGCGCTCCTCCGCCCACAGCTCGCGAAAACGGCACGCGACGCACGCGCGACGCTCGCCGACGTGCGGCAGTACATGACGGCCTTGCGGCAGAGCGAGACCGGCGCCCTGAACCTCCCCGTCACGCTCAGCCGCCTCGTGGACGACCTCCGGCGCCAGAGCGGTCTCAAGGTCGATATGGAGGAGAGCGGATCGGAGCGCGCGCTCGCGCCGATCGTCGAGCGCGCGGTGATCCGTATCGTCGGCGAGTCGCTCCGCAACGTCGCGCAGCACTCGGGCGCGGGACAGGCCAAGGTCACCCTCGTCTACGGTCCCGAAGAGGTGACCGTCACCGTCGAGGATGACGGCAAAGGATTCGACGTCGATCAGGTCATCGACAGCGCGGAGCAGACCGGGCACTTCGGTGTCGTGGGCATGCGCGAGCGGGCGGAGGCCGCGGGGGGCCACCTCGTGATCCGAAGTGAACCCGAACGGGGGACCATCGTGCGCGCGACGCTCCCCTACGCTTCGGAGGGATCCCCTGCCGCGCAGCGCGGCGTGCCCCAGCGGGCGGCGACGGAGGAAGAGGACACGGGCGACCGGGCCGGATTCTTCAACAGGCTCTTGCGGCGTTGAGTCAGCCGAAGCTCCGCGTGCTGATCGCCGACGATCACGTCGTCGTGCGCAGCGGCCTACGCACGATCCTCGAGAGCGAGCCCGACATCGAGGTCATCGGCGAGGCTGGCGACGGACACGCCGCTCTCGAGATGGCCCAGGAGCTTCTTCCGGATGTGATCCTCATGGATATCAAGATGGGCGATTGGGACGGCGTCACGGCCACGCGCCGCATCCGCAACAGCGTGCCCTCGACGCGCGTGATCGTGCTCACGAACTATGACGAGGACGATCTCGTGTTCGCCTCGATCCGCGCGGGCGCGTCCGGATACCTACTCAAGGAGGTCCGCGGCGACCAGCTCACCAACGCGATCCGCACGGTCGCCGACGGCTTCTCGCTCATCTACCCCTCGGTCGCGCGGCGCGTGCTCGATGAGTTCGGGCGACTTCGCGCCGGCGCGCCGCTGGGCGACGACGAAGGCTACGCCGATCTCACGCCGCGGGAGCGCGAGGTGCTCAAGCTCGTCGCGAGCGGACGCGCGAACAAGGAGATCGGCGCGCAGCTCGGCATCAGCGAGCGCACGGTGAAGACGCACATCTCGAACATCTTCAGCAAGCTCGAGCTCACGGACCGCACGCAGGCCGTGCTCTACGTGCACAAACGGGCTCTCTTGGAGCGCGACGCGGGGCGCTGACGCCGCGCCTCGCCCTCCAACTAGTAGGGCGATCCCCTACGGCAGCGGCGCGTCGTAGACGGCTTCGATGACGATCTCCCGCGTCCCGCTGCGCATGAGCGCGACGCTCGCGGCTCCGAATACCGCCTGCGGCGTGAACGCGATGACCGCGCGCCCCGGGAGCGGCGCGAGGAGCGCGTTCACCGTCACCCGGGCTGAGCCGTCGGCCTGCAGCTGGAGCCAGGTGCCGCCGACCCCCGCCGGCACCGGGTGGCTCGCGCCGTCGCAGGGCACGCGGAGCGATCGCGCGAGCATCGGCGCGCGCCCGCGAATGACCGACGCGATGCTCGCCGGGTCGTCGGTCGCCACGACCTGCGCGCCGCGGAGCTCGGCCGCGCTGTCGCCGACCGCGTACGTCCGGGGACCGAGCGACCCGGACCAGGGCCACGCGCGGAGCACCGAGATCCGATCCACGGTCGGATCCCAGCTCGACACGATGCGGTAGCCGTCGCGCGGCAGACGCGACACCAGATGACCGGTCTCGTTCTCGGTCGCGAGCATGAGCGTCCGCCGCCGCGCGTAATACGCGAGGTCCGGGTCGTACGCGCGTCCGATCACCGCGACGAGGTCGTCGGGGCCGCTGAGCGACGCGAGCTCGCGCGCGCGCGGGAGCACCTGCTCGAAGTCCGAGAGCGTCGGGTACATGCGCGACCAGTACTCGCGTGCCGACGCGAGCGAGAGCCCGAACGCGACCAGGATCGAGACGGCGGCGACGACGCGCAACGGGACCGTGCGCGCGCGCGCGACCAGCCACGCGACGCCCAGGCCGAAGATCGTCGCGACCTGGGGTGTGACCGCCACCCAGTAGTAGTCATGCTTGTAGTAGCCGCCGTAGAAGATCGCGAAGGGGAGGATCGCCGCAAGGCAGAGCCCGACCCAGAACAGTGGACGCCGAGCTCGCAGCGCCACGACCAGACCGAGCGCGAGCACCGGGATGAGCCACGCGCCGAAGACGTAACCGGACACCCACGACCACGTCCGTGTCCAGATCGCCGGATCGAGACGTTCATCCAGGCTCGCGTAATAGAACGGCCGCGTGGCGGACGACGTCATGAAGGCGGCGGCCTCCTGCGAACCTTTGATCGCGTCGGCATGCGCCGTCCACGCCAGCGCCACGAGCGTCGGTACGATGCAGAGCGCGATCAGCAGCGGATCGAGCCGGGCGCGGATCCAGTCACCGAGATCTTCACCTTCGGCGGGGATGCGCCAGAGCACGAGCGGAAGCGTCCAGAAGATCGGCGTCGTCGGTTTCGCGAGCATCCCGACGATGCCCGCGATCATCGCGACCGCGTAGAGGCTCCAGCGGCGATCCTCACGCCACGCGATCCCCGCCCAGAGGAAGCCGGCCGCGCCGGCGATCGGGATGTATTCGATCATCCCGGCTCTGCTCCACAGCAGGTTCTCGGGGATGAAGAGGAAGAACAGGAGCGCGGCGAAGGCGGCGACCGCGCCGGCGATGCGACGCGCGAGGCCCCAGAGCACCACCGCGGCGGCGACGAACGTCACGAGACAGGTCACGCGCACCGCGAGGTCCGGCGCGACGCCGGCGTTCATCGCGAGCGCCGCGAGCGCCTGGAAGATCGGGAACTCCATCGGGACCTCGAAGGGCGGCCCGAAGATCGGCAGCTGCGGATGCAGCAGATCGATCCCGCGCTCGTGGTAGATGAGCGCGGTATAGGCGGTCCAGGTCTGACGCCATCCATGCCACTCGATGAGCGGGAGGTCCAGGGAGGGCACGCGGACGGCGATGGCCACGACGAACGCCACGATCACGGCGGCGCGCTCAGCGACCAGACGGCTCAACGCCGCCACACGTGGGTGAAGTCATTGAGCATGAACGAGCCGAGCTCGTAGATGGCGAGCAGCGCCGCGCGCGGCGTGACGCCCTTCGCCCGACCGGCGATCCGCGGGCGATGCTCGATCACGACCTCGCGCACGACGCGATCGCGACGGCAGATGCCGATCAGGATCTCGGCCTCGAAGAAGTTGCTCCGGCTCCGAATGGGGACCGAATGAAGGTCGGCGGCGCGATAGAGCTTCACGCTGTCGATGTCGTGCACCGGCAGGCGGAACGCCGCGCGCAGCGCCGTCGAATACACCTCGGCGATGAGCACGCGACCGAGCGGATCGCGACGCGGCACTCGACGGCCGACGACGAGCGCCGCGCCCTCGCGCGCCGCCCACATACGTTCGAGGCCGCTTGCGGGGACCTGTCCATCGGCGGCGTTGAAGTAGATCCACTCGCCGCGCGCGAGCCCGTAGAGCCGACGCATCGTGGCGGGGATGCCGAGGTTCCGTTCATTCGTGACGACGGCGAGCTCGGGAACGTCACCCTTCGCCGCGGCGAGCGCGGCGCCGGTGCCGTCGGTGCTTCCGTCGTCGCACACGATGATCTCGAAGTCACGCGCGACGCGCGACGCGACATCGCGATGCCCGCGTATGACGCCGCCGACCGTCGCGGCCTCGTTGAACGCGGGCATGACGATCGAAAGCTCAGGCATCGTCACCGAGCCACCGGGCCTTCGCGAGTCGCCGCCGGAAGACGACCAGCGCGACGATGGTGAGGGCAGCGAGCAGGAGGAGCGGCGTCTTGATGGGGGTGGACTCGTATCGCGCGGTGATGAAGTGCGGGCCCGCGGGCATCTCGAGCCCGATGAAGCCGGGCGACACCATGAACGTCCGGGCCGGCTGATCGTCGACGGTGACGCGCCAGTTCGGGTGGTAGGTGATCTTGAGCACGACCGTCGCAGGACCGTCGCAGGCGATCAGCGCGTCCACGCTGTCGCGCAGCGCTCGCTCGTACGAGACGCGGCCGTTCGCGCACCAGGCCGTTCGCGCACCGCCGACCGAATCGTTCGCCGCGGGATAGTCGTACCGCACGAAGCTGCGCGAGCCGGGCGCGTCGCTGAGCAGCCAGTCGCGCATGCGGAAGAAGAGGTGCTCGTCGGTCGAAGCGGATTCGCGGGTCGTGGTCGCCGCGAACGTGACCCAGCCGCTCGTCGGTGCCTCGTAGAGCGTGTACCGGCCGAATGTCCGCAGCGGTCTCAGGAAGGGCGAGACCGGCTGGCCGAGCGCGCCCACTGCGTAGCGCGCGTTGAAGAGGTCATACATCACAGGATCGCTGTCATCGAAGTGGAACGCGAGATCGGCGTTGAGCGCCAGGCTTGCGTACGGCTTGGCCACCCGTGGCACGCGGTCGAAGTTCAAGAGATCGGCGAACTTCGCGCTGTTGAAGGGCACGAAGGCGAGCCAGTTGCCCCAGTCGTTCGACAGGCCGGCGTACGTTCGCGCGACCGGGAGCCGCGCGACGGCCAGCGCGAGCTCGTTCGCGCCCTCGTCTCTCGCGATCGCCGCGCGCGTCTGCTCCATCCACGTCGCGTTCTGCGCGTAGTAGGACGCGCGCTCGGCCATCGCCGGCACCAGGAGCACGACGAATAGGGCGGTCGCGATGACCGCCCGTCGCGCCCGAACGTCCGCGCGCGCCGCCACCCAGAGCGCGCTGGCGCCCATCCCGATGACGATGATCGCGGCGATCTGGACGCCGCCGACAAAGCGATGGACGTGAAGACCGGACCCGAAAGGAAGCAGATCCGCGAACGGGCCGAGCGTCGCGCGACCCGACCAGAGCACGAGCCACACGATAAGCAGCGAGGTCCCGAGGAGCGCGAGCCGATCGCGCCAGCGCAGCGCCACCGCCATGCCGACGCCCAGCAGGAGCGTGAGCACGGGAAGGCGTCCGTGATCGAGGAGGTCGCCGCTCACGAGCCAGCCCAGGATGGGGCCGATGCCGAACGAGTCGAAGCGCCAGCGCGGAAGGTACGGCTGCGTCACGTTGAGGTACGCCTTCGACTGCAGGAAGGGCAGCCACATGTACGACGTGACGAGCGCGACGGCGGCCGCGACCGCCGCGAGGCGTGCCAGTCGCTGGCGTGCGTTCGCGCGTGAGATCCCGACGAGCAGCACGACGAGCGTGGTGATGCCCGCCATGTACGCGTAGATGAGATGCGAGAGCGCGAGCGCCGACAGCGCGATGATCGTGAAGAGGAGGCCGCGCCCGCGATGCATCAGATCGGTCACCGCGGCGAGCGACAGGAACGCGAGGTGGGCGGCCCACAGTTGCGTGTACATCCCCCACCCGCGCCACACGAAGCTGTCGTACTCGAGGCCGAACCTGCCGTCGCCGGAGAGCAGCCCGGCCGCCGCGCCGGCCGCCACGGCTGCCGGCGTGGCGAACCCCATGCGCCGCAGCGACCACGCGACGGTCAGCGGCAGGAGGACGAGCAGGAGCCAGCGCACGACGTTGAAGAGCGTCAGCAGATCAACGAGCCCTAATGTCACGCGATGCAGCGCGACCACCGCCAGATGCGGAAGGTGCTGGTAGTACACGAATGGCGGGAAGCCGAACTCCATCTCCGGGGCCCAGAAGTCGAATGGGTCCTCCCCGTTCGCCAGGGCCTCGTCGGCGCGCTGCACATACGCGAAATGGTTCGCGTCGTCGTTGTTGCTCGGCAGCGCGATCGTGACCTCGGGCAGGAGCGTCACCGCGTTGAACGCCATCGGCACGACGAGCACGACCGCGAGCGCCGCGCGCTGCACGCGCCGCTCGTGGGCGCGCTCGATCGCGATCCACGCCGCGATGCGCTCCCGCATCAGGCCGAGCCCGGCCAGAGCGCGCCGCGCCCAGCGGCGCGCATGCTCTTCGACGCCGAGCGGGTCGCGCTCCAGCGTGCGATCGGAGGTCGCGAGCATGACCGCGCAGGCCGTGGCGCAGCCCATGAGGACGAGGGCGACCGCGATCTGCGCGGGTCGGGTGAAGAGGGTCGTTTCCAGCCAGCGCGGCGCCTGGACGTCGGTCGCGAGGGTGCGCACGAGCGCGAAGTAGAGCGTGAACGCGTAGGCGATGGAGAGAGCGATGTACGGCACCAGCACGCGCCCGCGGGCCGCCGCGAACGGCACGAGCAGCGCGACGGCCGGGAGCAGATAGCGCTCGTGCGCGCGAGTCGGCAGGAAGTAGAAGGCCAGCGTCGCGCAGGCGCCGGCCGCGAGTAGCGTGGCGACATCGCGTCGCCACCAGAGGGGGACGCATGACGCGGCAAGCGCCGCGGCCAAGAGCACGCCACCGATGACGACGTAGCCGCGATCCGGCTCCCAGAAGCCGACCACCACCGACCATAGGTTGAACGCGTAGAGCGACGTGTACGCGTACTCGTCCGCGGCGAACCGAAGCAGAGACCAGAGCTCGAAGGGGCCCTGGCGGAACGGGAGCGCGACAGCGAGCGCGACCGCCGCCGCGACGGGTAGGGCCACCAGCGGCCGCCACGAGCGCGATCGGTAGGCCTCGACCGCGGCGGCGACGACGATGATGATCAGCGCGACGCCCAGCTGGAACTTGAGGACGCTCGCGAGCCCCGCGAGCGCGCCGGCGACCGCCCAGCGACGTGTACCCGCCGCGACGAGCGCCCCAAGGATGACCAGCGTGCCGACCGCGTCGACCTGGCCCCAGTACGTACCGGCGATCACCGCGCCCGGCGCGAAGGACCATAGACCCGCGGCGACCACGGCCCGCGCCGGACCGGCCGAGTGCCACACCACTCTCGCGCAACAGAGCGAGATCGCGACGTCGAACGGGATCGAGATCGACTTGAGCGCGATCCGCAGCGCCTCGCCGTCGAAGAGCGCCGCGATCGGCCACAGCAGGTAGAGCAGCGCGGGCGGGTAATCGATGAAGTAGCCGGGAGCGTAAAAGCGGGCGGGTCCGAGCTGCGCGACGCGCTCACCCCACGCCGCGAAGAGCCGCACATCGCCGCCGTAGCCCTGCGCCGGAAGGAAGATCGCGCGCAGCGCGATGCCGAGTACGACGACGACGCCGATGGCGATCCGGGCGCGGATCGGGCTCGCGGCTTACCTCGTCGGGGTGGCGCTCGGCCGCACGGTGGGTCCGGGGGCCGTCGTCGACGCGGGCGTCGCGCTCGGGGTCGGCGGCACGAGCTTGGGGTCCAGCTGCTGCGCGCGCTGGAACATCTGATTCGCCTCGGCGGTCGCGCCCGTCTGACGGAGCAGGAGCGCGAGGTTGTAGTACGCGCCGGCCGCGTTGGCGTCCGCCTGCACCGCGCGCCGGTAGAGGTCGATCGCCTCGGCGGTCGCGCCGGCGTTCGCGCGGAGGATCGCGAGGTTGAAAAGCGCCGGGCCGAAACGCGCGTCGATCTCAAGCGCGAGGCGGTAATAGGCCTCAGCCGACTGATCGCGCTTCTGCGTCTGCGCGATCTGGCCGAGGTTGAAGAAGGCGAACTTGTTCTTCGCGTCGTGGCTGAGCGCCTCGAAGTACGCCAGCTGTGCCTCGTCGTACTTTCCGGCGGTATGCGCTTTCAGCCCGCGGTTGAGCGCGTCCGAGGATTGATCCGCCTCGCTCTTCGCGCCGCCACCGCAGCCGGTGACGGAGAGCGCGAGCACGCCGACGAGGACGAGACGCGCGACGCTGCCCATACCCCTCCAGAGATGCCCCTCTACCGACGGCATGGTAGCCCGGGTGCGGTATGAGACGGCTCGGCCGCGAGTACTACGACTCGAGGATGAGCGCGCTCAGCGCAGGTCGATGAGCACGCGCGCGCCGCCCGAGAGGCGAACGGAATCCGCGATGAGTCGCAGCTGGATCCGCAGCGTCCCCTTACCCGTCAATTCGATCAGCGCGCTCGGCGCGTACACGGTCCCGAACAGCGACTGGATGGCGCTGCCGCCCGAGAGCGAGATCTTGGTCGAGCAGCCGGCGTCCTGGTGAACGAGGAGCCCGGCCCGATCACCGATGCGCGTGGCCTCGAGCGACACCGCGGCTTCTCCGCTCAGGTCGATCGGACCGCAGGTCGGTTTCTTCTGCGTCGAGAGCGTGTTGTAGAAGAACACGCCGGTGCCACGTACGGTCCCCCCCGAGATCCTCAGGCCGCCGCCGCGCAGGTAGTACGTGCCGGGCATGATCGTGACGTCGGTCTTGTCGCCGCTGATCTCGATGCCACCGTCGTACACACCCGGACGCAGCGTCGCGACGCCCTTGGAGATCTTCATGTTGGTGAATATCTCCATCCCGGTCGTGGACGGCGCGGGAAGACCCAAGTACGGGTCCGCGGTCGGCGTCTGCCCGGTCTGCGGCGCCGGCGTGATCGCGCCGCTGGGCGCCCTCACGCCGCCGCTGACGCGGATGTAGTCGGCCGCCAGCGTCGCGCCGCCGCCGAGCGAGATCGCGTTCGAGCTCGTGGAATTCACCACGACGCCGCCGCAGATCACGGTGAGGCTCGCACCACCATTCAATCCGAGACCGGTCCCGCTGGACGAGAGCGTCACGATCACGTCCGGGCAGGGCGAGCGCACCACCGTGACCATGAACGTCCCGCTCACGGCGTTGCCCTCCGGATCGATGGCCGAGCAGTTGACGGCCGTCGTCCCGATCGGGAAGAGCGAGCCGGACGGCGGCACGCAGGTGACCGTCAGCGACGGGTACACGATGCTGCCCGCGGTCACCGTGTATGTGACGATCGCGCCGTCGGTGCGGAACGTCGTCACGGTCATGTCGGCGGGGAGCGTCATCGTCGGCGGTGGCGCGGCGACGTGGATCGCCACGGCGTGGCTCGTCGTGTTGCCGTGCGCGTCGCTGATGGAGCACGTCGCGATGCTGTCGCCGAACGGGGCGTAGACCGTCACGACCCCTGGTGTGAACGCGGAGCCGGGCGTGAGTCCGGCACCGGAGCACGTCACCAGGAAGATCGCACCGTCCACGACGCTCGACGCGGTCGCCGGGATCGGCACCGGCGTGAGCGTCGCCGTCGCGACGACGCTCACCGATGTCGGCACGGTCAGCGTCGGCGGAGGCACGACGACCGTGACGGTGAGCGTCTTGGTGGCGGTGTTGCCGGCCACATCGCTCGCGGAACACGTCACGAGGGTCACGCCCGGCGGATACGGCGACGCTGGAGCGCAGTACACCGGCACGACGCCGTCGACGGCGTCGATGGCGCTCACCGCGAGCGTGACCGGCGTCAACGGGCCGGTCGCCGTCACGGTCACGTCGGCCACGGTGAGCACGGGCGGGACGAGGTCGGGGAACGCGGTGTCGTCCACGATGAACGGCCCCGCGGTCACCGCCGCGATCGTCCCGCCGGGACCGGTCGCGTAGTAATCGATGTACCACGTGCCGTTGCTCGGCAGGTTGAACGACGCGGATGCGCCGGTGATGGTCGTGTACGCGGGCTTCGAAGCCTCGGGCGTTCCCGTCAGATAGAAGCGGTAGGAGACCGAGTCGACGCAGGCGATGCTCGTGGAGCTAACGCCGAACGTCGTGCTCGTCGAGTAGATCGTGTCCAGACCGACCGTCGTCGTAGCGCCGCTGATCGATAGATCGACCACCGGCGGGAGCGGCAAGACCGACCCGTCACCCGCGGGCTTGAAGTGCGCGATGAACGGAGCGTTCTCGGTGAACCAAACGGTCCCATCCGCCAGCGCGGCCATCGCGCCCGGCTGCGGTGTTGAGACGGTGATGGACGTCTCGGTGACCGATCCGCCCGCGGGGAACGTCCCGGGATCGATCCGCGCGACCTTGCCGACACTCGACTCGGTGAACCAGACCGCGCCCGCCGGATCCACCGTCACTCCATCGGGCCCACTTGCCGCGGTCGGCGTCGGCAGTTGTGTCGCGACCTTCGTGAGCACGTCGACCTTGCCGACCGTCGCGCTGCCGAACTTTGTGAACCACACCGCTCCGCTGCCCGTCGCGATGTTGCGCGGATCTCCTCCGACGCTCACCTCATCGGTGACCACGCCAGTCGTGAGCATGCGACCGATCTTTCCCGAGCCACGCTCGGCGAACCAGATCGCGCCGTCGCCGCCGACGGTGATCCCCCACGGCAGCGTGCCGGGCGTGAGCGGGTAGACGGTGAATGCGCCTGATGGGGTGAGTCGGATGATCGAGTCGGATCCGGATGCGCTGATCCAGAACGCGCCGTCGAGAGGCGCGTAGACGATGTGCGTCGGTCCGCTCCCGGTGGGCAGGTTGATGAATGAGTACGCCCCACCGGGGATCGCGGGATCGATGCGTCCGACGCGCGCGTAGCCTTGACCGTAGCCGCCCACGAACCATACGCGGAGGTCTGGCCCGCCGACGACGCCGAGCGGAACGTCCATGCCACTGCCGTCGAACGCGTCTGGTCCCGGTAGAACGAATTGCAGCATCGAGAGCGAAAGAGGATCGAGGCCCTCGAGATATCCGGTGGTGCCCGCCGTCTCGGTCATCCAGATGCGACCGAAGGCGTACCCGAGCTGCTGCGGGTTACCTGCTGTTCCCTCCTCCAGGAACGTCGTGCACGTCGTGACGCTGGGTGACACGGCGCTTGGTGAAAGGTGCGCAGCAGCGGACGCCGGACGTGCGAGCGTCACGAATGAAAGGAGCAAGGCGCCGGCAAGGGCAAGTGCAACGCGGCGCGATGCGACTACTCGCAAGCTCGAAATCTCTCCCATCCCACTGCGCGCGACCTTCCCGGCATCCACCATGTCCCGGGAACGCTCGCATCATAAAAGGTCGAGCCGACGCCCGGGGCGCGGGATTCCTCGACTGCCCGCCTGCGAACGGCTTGGCGGTCGATTGCGACCGATCCGTTACGGCCGCGGCGAGGGGGAAGGCGAGGGCGACGGCGTTGGAGTCTGACGCTGCGTCATGCGACGGATCGCGTCGTCCGTGACCTGTCCGTACAGCTGGTCGGCCCGCGCGACGATGCCGTACAGCTCCGGCGCCAGGAGGACCCCGCCGCTGCCCGGAGCCGGCGCGTCGAGACGGGACTCGGTGGTGCGGACGTACACGTCGGCGTCGGACGGTGAGAAACCGTACGACGTCGCGATCGCGCCGAGCGCCGCGCGACGCACGGCACGCAGATCGTCGACGGCCTTGTTGATGATGGCGTTCGCCTCCGTCGTGGGGATCGGCAGCTTCAGTTCATTGGTCTTGCGCAGCTGAGTGACGCCATTCGCGAATCCCCGTGCGAGCGCGTTCTCGGCCGCCTGGCGCTGGGCGTTCAGTGCGGCCGGGTCCGCGGCGAGGCGACGCTCGAAGAGCCAGCCCACGGTGTCCTTCCCCAGGCCTCGCTGCGCGGTGATCGCGCCGACGACGGCTGATGTCGGAGCAAGGCGCTCGACGGCGAGGACCTTGTCGCGATTGATGCTCATGCCCTCGGCCGGCTGGTGCGCCTCGCCGCCCCGCTTAACCAGACCGAGCGGAAGGTTCGTCGAGCTCTGACGCGCGTCCTGGAAGTAGTACACGTCGCTGAGCCGGATCGCGCCGCCGCTGCCGCCATCGTCGAGGTGACCGAAGTACGCCTGACCATCGAGCAGGAGGACCGCGGTGATCCGCTCGGGGGACAGCAGTGGAAGCGCGGTCGCATCGACGTTGGCGGAGAGCAGCAGACCCAGGACCGCCGGTGCGACGATGAAGCGCGCCCACCACGGCGTGCGCGGCATCCGCGGCGCGCGCGGAACGCGCCGCGTTCGCATCATCGCCTCACCCGGTCCTGCGTCATGAACTGGGCGATGGGCGACGCGCCGCTCAGGTCCTCGACGAACAGCACCGTCGTGCGCGGGATGAGCATCCGGGTCTGCGGGCCGTGGAGCTCGCCGCCACGACGAACGAGACGCGTTTGCGCCGGCTTCGTCGGATCGGGGTCCGCCGTCTCTTGGATGTAGTAGGCCTCCTCGATCTTCACGAACGGACCGAAGCGGTCGTAATAGCGGCCGAAGTAGGTCTGTCCGTTCACCAGGAAGACCGCCTGGTATTCGGCGCGGAACGCCGCGGGCACGGTGAAGTCCCACCACTGCACGAACGCGAAGGCGAGCGCGAACGCGACGACCGCGACGAGCGCGTTGCGAAGACGCGGGAGCGCGCGGTTCAGCGCGTCGGGCTCGGGCTCGGCCGAGCGGTGCCCGGCGCGACGGTACCGGGTGCGGGCGTCGCTACCGGTAGCTGGCCGGACTTGAACTTCGTGATCGCGGTGACGACGTCCGAATTGCCGCGCAGGTTCTCGATGAAGAGGACGTCGCGCGCGGGGATGATCATCGGCTCGGTCGGGCCATGCAACTCGTTCCCGCGCTTGATGAGCTGGTTGGGTTGCCCGCTGTCGCCGGTCGATAGATAGAAGACGTCGCTCAGGGTGAAGTAGTCATCGCCCGCGACCTCGAGCCGGCCGAAGAAGACCTGGCCGCCGGTGAGGAAGACCGCCTGATAGCCGTTGTGGTCGATCTGCCTGCCGATCCCGGGCGCGACGAGATCCCCGAGCCCGACGCGCCAGAGGTTCTGGCGCGCGACGATGAGGGCGGCGAGCAACAGGATGATCAGGACGAGCCCGATGAAGACACGCCGCAGCGCGGTCACCGGGATCACGATGTTGCTCTCGCGCACGTCAGCCCCTTCCTCTTTTTCGGCTCGAAGTCTAGCGACCGATCACCACGTAGAACCACGAGTACGTTCCGTTCCCGGCGGTCGTCGTATTCGCCGTGATCACGAACGTGCCCGTGCTGGACGTCACGAACGGCATCGTGTTCGTGTTCGTGAGCAGCGCTGTCGCCGAGTCGTGCGGCTGTAGCGCCACCGTCGGCGCGTTGCCGTAGGCACTGTTGAACGTGATCGTGCACATCGCGGCGCTCGCGGTCTTCGTGCCGCCGACCGTGATCGTGATGAGGCCGGCGACGTCGGTGCCGTTGGTCAGCGTGCAGCTGCCGGTCGTGCCAGCGCCGTTGCCGACCGCGACCGTTGGCGCGGTCGTCTGCGCCGATACGATGTGGACCGGTGCCGACGAGCCCGTCCCGATGTTCAGGGTGCCACTCAGCGTGGTCACGCCCGTCACCGCGAACGTGCCGGCGACGGTGCCGTTGCCGAGCAGCGCCTGCGTCTGACCGGTGCGGCCGATGTTGACCGTCGTCGCGGTCGTGCCGCCGATGTTGATAACGTTGGCGTTGCCGGCATCGATGGTCCACGTGCCGCTCGTCGGTCCGATGAGCGTTCCGGCGACGTCGAGCCCGCTCTGGACCTGCACGCGACCCGAGCCCTTGGGGATGATCTGCAGACTCACGTTCGCGTCGGTCGAGCTCGAAGCGATCTGGAGGGCAGGGTTGCTAGGCGATGTTGCACCGACGAGCTGGATCTTGTTCGAGCTGCCCACAATGATGTCGCCCGCGACATCGAGACCGCCACCGTTGCCGGTGACACTTACGCGACCGGACCCCTTTGGCGTCAGGTTCATTCCGACGTTCGCATCCGAGGCGCCAAACGCCTGAAGAACCACGGGATTGCCTCCGGATGCTGCACCGCTGAGGCTGACATAGTTCGCCGATGTCGAGCCGAACTGACCGATGCCCTGCGACGTGAGGTTGCCGGTCGTCGACGACACGACGAGCTTGTTCGGCGTGCCCGGACCGACCACGAACGTCTCGGTCGAGGTGAGCACGCCACCGACGACCGTCGACTGGCCGGTGCGGCCGATGTTGATCGTGGTCGCGGTGGCCGTGCCGAGGTTGATCGCCGAAGCGTTTCCGTTGTCGATGGTGAACGCGCCGCTGTTCGGACCGGCGATCGCGCCGGTCGTCGCGTTGATCGTGAGCCTGTTCGTGTTCACGGTCACGTCGCCGGCGACGCCGAGGGTGCCGGCGACGACCGTGTTCCCGCTCGCGGCGGTGACCGCGAACTTGCTCGTGTTGACCGCGAAGTCACCGCCGACGCCGAGCGTTCCCGCCACCGTCGCGTTGCCGAGCAGCGCCTGGATCTGACCGCTGCGACCGATGTTCACGGTCGTCGCCGTCGTCCCGCCGATGTTGATGGCGGAGGCGTTGCCATTGTCGATCGAGAACGCGCCGGCGTTCGGGCCCGTGATCGCGCCGGTCGTCGCGTTGATGATCAGCTTGTTCGTGTTCACGGTCACGTCGCCGGCGACGCCAAGCGTGCCGCCCACGGTCGTGTTCCCGGCCTCGTCGACCTTGAACTTGCTGACGCTGTTCACCTGCAGGTCGATGAGGCTTCCGGTGTATCCACCGGTGGTGTTGAGCAGGTAGCCGTTACCCGCGGTGCCCAGCAGCACGCTGACCGCGTTGCCGCTGGTCAGCTGCTGTCCGTCGACGCGCAGCACGTTGCCCGCGAGCTGGTTGCTCTGGAAGTTCACCAGGTTCGAGGCCGCGGCGCCGACGCCGATCGCGGAGACGTTGAGGATGTTGCCGGTGAACGACTGCGCGCGGATGTTCACCGCGCCGATCGTGCCGAGCGAATCGGTCGTCCCCGAATACAGCGTGCCGAGCGCGACGTCGATGGCCTTGCCGCTCGTCAGGTTCTTCGCGCTGATGCCGAGGACGGTTCCGGTCGTCGTCGAATCCGCGGTGAGTGCGACGAGGGTCCCGGTGAAGGCGCCGGAGTTGGAGATCGTCACGGCGCCGGCGTATGAGCCCGTCGCGCCGCCGTAGAAGAAGCCGCGGGTCGCGTTCCCGACGTCCTGCGTGTTGCCGGTCGTGAAGGTTGACGTGCCGGTGTTCACGTTGAACGCCTGGCCGCTCGTGAGACCGTTGCCGGTATTGACGCCCACGAGCGTGCCGGTGGACGTCGTGTTGCTCGAGTCGCCCACCGCCACCGTCTTGCCGTTGGAGACGGTCGTGTTCGCGAGCGTCGTGTCGCCCGTGAACGTCTTGTTCCCGTCGACCGACTCATTGATGCTGCCGGTGCGGTGCACGAAGCCCGAGCCGTCGACCGTGATCGTGGACCCGGTCTGGGTCAGCACGAATCCATTGGTAAAGTCGACGGTGTCATCGCCCGTTCCCTTGGTCACACCGTCCTGCTTGAACGTTCCGACCGTTCCGGTCGCGCCCGTGTTGCCCTGCGGGCCGGTCGGTCCGGTCGTGCCCTGCGGACCGGTAGGACCGGTGTCGCCCTGCGGACCCGTGGGACCGCTCGGACCGGTTGGTCCCGTCGAGCCGGTGTTGCCCGTGTTCCCGGTGTTTCCTTGCGGTCCTGTTGGTCCGATCGGACCAGTCGCGCCTGTCGCACCAATGGGACCAGTCGTGCCGGTGTTGCCGCTGTCGCCTTGCGGTCCGGTCGAACCCGTATTCCCTTGCGCACCAGTGGCGCCGGTCACGCCGATCGCACCTGTGTCACCCTGCGGACCAGTTGCTCCGGTGTTTCCGGTGTTGCCCTGAGCTCCGGTTGGGCCGGTGCTCCCCGTATCTCCTTGCGGACCTGTCGGACCTTGAGGACCCGTGGGGCCGATCGGACCCGTCGCGCCGGTTGACCCGATCGGCCCTGTCGCGCCCGTGTTTCCGCTATCACCCTGCGGGCCGGTCGATCCGGTGTTGCCGGTATTGCCCTGCGGACCGGTCGCACCGGTGTTGCCTTGCGGTCCTGTGGATCCGGTATTGCCTGTATCGCCTTGCGGACCTGTCGGACCCTGTGGCCCTGTTGGTCCGATCGGACCAGTCGCGCCCGTCGCACCGATGGGACCTGTCGCGCCCGTGTTTCCGCTATCACCCTGCGGGCCGGTCGATCCGGTGTTGCCGGTGTTGCCCTGCGGACCGGTCGCACCGGTGTTGCCCGTGGTGCCTTGTGGACCTGTCGCTCCCGTCGTGCCCGTGTCGCCCTGCGGTCCGGTTGATCCAGTGTTGCCGGTGTTGCCCTGCGCACCGGTCGCACCGGTGTTTCCGGTGTCACCCTGCGGCCCTGTCGGACCCTGTGGTCCTGTTGGTCCGATCGGACCAGTCGCGCCCGTCGCACCGATGGGTCCGGTCGCACCGGTGTTTCCGGTGTTGCCTTGCGGACCGGTCGTCCCAGTGTTGCCGCTATCCCCCTGAGGTCCTGTAGCGCCTGTATTGCCGGTGTCGCCCTGCGGACCGGTCGGACCCTGCGGACCTGTGGGGCCGATCGGGCCTGTTGCACCCGTCCCGCCGATAGGACCGGTCGCGCCAGTGTCTCCGGTGTCGCCTTGCGGTCCAGTCGATCCGGTGTTCCCGGTGCTTCCCTGCGGACCAGTCGCACCAGATGAACCGGTGTCGCCTTGCGGACCGGTCGGGCCTTGCGGACCCGTCGGGCCGATCGGGCCCGTCGCGCCGGTCGCACCAATGGGTCCCGTCGCGCCGGTGCTCCCGCCATCGCCTTGCGCGCCCGTGGCGCCGGTGATCCCTTGAGCACCGGTCGCGCCGATGGCACCGGTGTCGCCTTGCGGGCCGGTGGATCCAGTGTTGCCCTGCGCACCGGTCGCGCCCGTGCTACCGACGGGACCCGTGGGGCCGATCGGCCCGGTCGCGCCGGTGGCACCAGCAGGACCGGTCGCACCGGTGACACCGGTGTCGCCCTGCGTGCCGGTCGATCCCGTGTTTCCCTGCACGCCAGTGGCTCCGGTCGTTCCTTGCGCACCGGTCGCACCGAGCGAACCGGTGGCGCCAACGGGTCCGCTCGCGCCCGTCGCGCCCGCGCCTGTCGCACCCGCGGAACCGGTCGCGCCCGTCGCACCGTCGACGCCGTTCGCGCCGTTGCCGCCGGGCGCGCCGTTCGCGCCCGCGGGACCGGTCGCGCCGACAGGTCCACCAGCTCCTGTTGCACCCTGTGGTCCCCGAAGCCCGACGCCGGACGCGCCCGTCGCGCCCACGGTACCGGGCGCTCCTGCGGGACCGGGCGACCCATCGGCACCGTTCGCGCCGGGAGTCCCGGGCGCTCCGCTCGCTCCGACGGGACCCGGCGGGCCGGCGGGACCGGCGATCCCCGGCGAGCCGACGGGACCAGGCGCGCCGACCTGTCCGGAAGTGGTGGGACGCGCGAACGCAAGCGGGTCGAACGTGGCCGATGGCGGTGGCGGCGCGATGACCGCGGCGGGCAGCTGCTGTGCCGCCTGATCGCTGAGCATCGTGATCGTCGTCGTCGTCACGAGAACGCCGCCGCGCGCGACGCCGTTCTGTACGGTGCGCGTGTCCTCGACCTTCGCGGCAACATCGCCGCTCGCGCCGCGCACATCGACCTCCACGCGCACGGACCGCGCCGTCGCATCGCGCGGCATGGCCTCCGTCGCGAAGCGATCCGCATCGGACGTCGGGAGCGTCACGATGATCAGCGCGTCGCGCTGCGTGACGGTCGAACCTGGGATGTACCGCACGATCTGGCCGTCCTTCACTCCGGATGCTCGTCCGGACGGATCGACGACCACCCCATCGCGCGTCTGATCGAGCGCGAAGGTGACCATCGACTCGGGCATCGCGATCGGCGTCGCGGGCGTCGCGCCCTTCGCTGCGATCGTCGTGCCGTTGCCCGGCATGACCTGCACGGTGGTCTTCGCGGCCTCCTCGACGCCCTGGACCTTCACGACGCCGTCGGTCGTCGTGATCGTCGTCTTCCCGGTGGTCGATTCGACACGCACGCGGAACGACGTGCCCTGGACGCTCGCCACCGCGCTCGGCGTCGTGACGGCGTAGCGCGCCGCCGCAGCGAGCTTGTGCGAGAGGACGTGCCAGCTGTTGCCCGAGGACTGCTGCATGACCACGTCGATATCGCCGTCGCTCAGGGCGCGTAGCGAGACGAACCGGAGCTCGGTGCCCGGATCGAGCACGACGACCGATTGCTCGAAGAACGTGAGCGCAGCGTGCGCTCCCGCGAGGGTACGGATCGTGTCGCCTTGCCGGACGAGCTGTCCGCTGGTTGCGGGCGCGAACGCGGCGCCGGCTCGGCTCAGCTCGACCGCGCCCTGGAAGATCGTGAGATTCGCGCGGGCCTGAAGGTTGCTCGCGGGCGCGAGCAACACGCCCGCGCCGAAGACGACGAGCAGCAGCACCGCGGCGATCGCGGCGAACGCCGCGAACATCCGGCGTCGCGGCGCGCGCTTCGGCTCGGCGCCGCCCATCGCGACGATGGAGGTCGTCGGCGCGCCGGCCGCGCGCGCGAGCGCGTCAGCGATCTCGCTCGCGCTCGCGACAACGACGTTGACGCGCAGACCGGCGAGGCCGTCGGCGACGCGCGCCTGCGTGGACTCATCGAATGGATCGGCCATCGCCAGAGTGCACTCGCTGCGACCGAACGTGACCAGGATGACGCCGCGCTGTTCGCAGAAGCGCCGCGGGAGCTGCCGCGCGACGGTCGGATCGACCGGGTCGATCGTCCGTCGCGCGGCACGCCGCGGTGTAGGAGTACCGCTGGGAACGGCCTCCTCGCTGTGAGGCGCGAGCGCCATGTAGGGGCGCCCGCTCACGCGGGACAGGACGTGGGCCAGCTTGTCGTCGGGAATGGACTTCGCATTCAGGAACGCGCGTGCGACCGTCTCGCTCGGATCGCGCTGCGCGAGGATCTGATCGATCTGCGTCGACGTGAGGTGCTGCTCGCTGCGGATCGCGTCGACGAGCTCTCGCTCTTTCAGCGCGAGCGGAGAGGGCTGCCGCGAGCGCTTGTGCTGCTCTGCGACCGAGCGGAGCACGCGCAGCATCTGCTGCGGCGGCGTGTCTTTCGCGATGTGTGCGGCGGCGCCGACCGCGATCGCGAGGTCGCGGATTCCCGGATCGAGGGTCAGGAAGACGATCGCGGTCTCTGGGAGCAGCGGTCGGATCTCGCGCGCCACCTCGAGTCCGGTCTTGCCGGGCATCGAGTTGTCGAGTACGAGGAGGTCGGGCTTGAGCTCGAGCGCCTTACGGGCCGCGTCGACGCCGTCAACGGCCTCGCCGACGACGGTGAACTCGTCGTCTGTCGCGAGGATCGCGCGAACGCCCTCGCGGATAGCGAGGTGGTCGTCCGCGATGATGACGCGGGTCGCCACGCTTCTGTCCCTGTCCCTTTCCCACCGCTGCGGCGCGGAATGCCCAGCGAGGTCCCAGTCCCGCTAGGGGCACAGGTAAAGACTCGTCAGGAGGCGCTTTTCGGGCATCGGACCGGAGGAGGAGATTGGTAGTAACCCCGTGTAGTGATTCCCAACAAGACGGGCGAAACAGCAACACGCCGCTTGTCCGGTGCGCATACCTGTTATTTCTCCGGCTAGCCTGCGGCCGATGGCCGCCGCGAGGATCCTGCTCATCGTCGCGCACCCGGCGATCGCGACCGGGCTGGAGACGCTCCTCAAGCTCGAGGGCGAGTACGACGTCCGCCGGCTGCCGAACTTCACATCGTGGTCGACGCTCGGCAGCTGGAGACCCGATGCCGCGCTCATCGACGGGACCCTGTTGGCATCACAGGAGAAGATCGTGCTCGGCGTACCCGCCTTGGTGCTCTCAGGCAATGAGGACGACGGAAAGGCGCTCGCCGCGAAGCTGGACGATGGCCGCGGATGGATGCGCAAGGACGCGACGGGCGAGGAGTTCTCGCAGGCGCTCAACACACTCCTCGGCACGGGCACATCCAGCGGCATCGGCCTCGCCAGCCTCATCGTGATCGCCGCGCTCGCGATCATCGCGATCGGAGTCATCGCGTATCTCGTATGGCTGGCGGCGTATTAAATAGGTAAGCGCATGTCAGCGGCTCTGTCGTCGCGCGAACGTACAATCTGGCCATGACCACACGAGTCCTGCTCGTCGACGATCACGAGCTCGTTCGTCAAGGTGTCGCATCCATGCTCGCGAAGGCCGACGACATCGAGGTCGTCGGCGAGGCACGCAGCGGCCGCGAGGCGATCGAGGCGACCCGTCGCGATCTTCCCGACATCGTCCTCATGGATGTACGCATGCCGGACATGGACGGCCTCGAGGCGACGCGGCGCATCAAGGAAGAGCGGCCACGCACCGCGGTCATCATGGTGACCATGCACGACAACCCGGCGTATCTCCGCGACGCGGTGCGTGCCGGCGCGGCGGGGTACCTGCTCAAGGACGTGTCGAAGGACGAGCTCGTCGACGCGATCCGGCAGGTCTCGAGCGGCGGCGCGTTCATCGAATCGCAGATGCTGCGCGGGATGCTCAGCGAGATGAAACCCTCGGGTCCTGTGTCGCCGGCGGCGAAGAACCTGACCAAGCGAGAGCGCGAGATCCTCGCGCTCGTCGCGGAAGGCCTCTCGAACCGGGAGATCGCGGACAAGCTCGTGCTCTCACCGGAGACGGTGAAGAGCCACGTCGCCGCGATCCTCGAAAAGCTGAACGTCTCGGACCGCACGCAGGCCGCGATCTACGCGGTCCGCAATGGCCTGGTGGAGTCGACCGCCTAGCTAGGTGAGGTCTCCACAGACCTCAGCTAACCCCGCAGCTTTCGCACCAAGAACGTCGCGACGGCAGCCGCCTGCGTTCCCAGCGCCACCGTCAGCACGACGCGCGCCATCGTCAGCGGATCGCTGACGATCGTGACCAGCAGCGCGAGCTCCACGACGACCGCGACGGCCAGCAGCAGTCCGACCCGCATCTCGCCCCGGCCGATGAAGTACGCGATCCAGAGGCTGAGCAGCGCGTTCGCGAGCGCCGCGATGCCGTACGTGCCGACGATCTTCGCCGTGTCGGGATACTGCGACCCCACGACGATCGGCACCAGCAGCTCGGGGGCGACGAGGTACGCGACAGCGACAAGGCCGCTGGTCGCGAGCACGAAGGCGAGAGCGAGGTACAGCGCGGCGTCGGTGTCCTCCCCCAGCGCATGCGCGCGCGCGGTGCGCTCCAGCAGCAGGAAGCCGATGGCGATCGGCGCGAAGAGGACGATCTTCCCCATCGTGATCGCGCCGGCGTAGGCGCCGGCGGCCTCGGGCGACAGGAGCGACCGCGCGAGCACCGCATCCACATTGGTGAGCGCCGCATACGCGAGCAACACCACCGCCGAGAGCGCGAAGAATCGCGTCTCGGTAGACCCGAGCTCGTGCGTCACCGCGCTACCGCGCGCGGCGGAGAGCAGCGGCAACAGCGGGATCGCGGCCACCACAAGGCTGACCGCGATCGCGGCCGTCGCGCCTATGAAAGCACCATCCACACCGAAACCCGCGAGCACCAGCGCGACGCCCACGGCGAGCCTTCCGGCGGCTTGTGAGATGAGCGCCGTGCCCATCCAGACGAAGCGCGCGAGCCCCTGCAGCAGTCCGAGGCCGAAGGTGAAGACGAGGGCGAGGAAGAGCGTGAGCCCGAGCAGCGTCACCGACAACGCGGGCAGCGACAGGGCGTTCGCGATGACGCCGGACAGGAGCGCGACGATCGCCCCGAGCACGGCGGACGCCGCGCCCACGCGCACGGCCCAGCGTCGCACGAACGCGTGCAGCGCGGCCTCCTCGTTGCGCGCGCGGTACTGCGCGGCGAGCTTCGCCGTCGCCGACTGGATCACTTGGCTGGAGATCGACTCCAGGATGAGGATGCCGAAGAGCGCGGTGAGGATGGCGAACTGCTCGGGCCGCAGCAAACGCGCCATGACGACCTGGTAGCCGTACGCGAGCACGTTCGCGACGGACGTCGCGACGAGAAGATAGAGGGCGCCACTGTGCGCTCGAGCGCGGGCGAACACCGGCGAAGGGTAGCGAGTGCGGCTAGTGCGCGGCTGGCGGCGTCTTGAGCGGCGCGACGTTCAGAAAGTTCTCGACGAGCTCATCGGTCTCCGTTGAGGTATAGCTCTCGATCTCGCCGTAGTCGGCATCGTGCGCGATCTGGGGATCGATCGGGAGCTTTCCCATGAGCGGCGAGTTCGACGCGATGACCAGCTTGAGGCCCTGCGATGGTCCGAAGACCTCCAGCTGCTGGCCGTCCGGCGTGCGGACGTATGCCATGTTCTCGACGACGCCGATGATGTCGCCGCCGAGCTGCTTCACCAGGCGCACGGCCTTCGTGACCACCATCGTGGCGAGCGCCTGCGGCGTGGTCACGAGCACGACGCCGTCCACGGGCAGTGCCTGCATCACCGTGAGCGGTGCGTCGCTCGTGCCGGGCGGGAGGTCGACGATGAGGTAGTCGAGCTCGCCCCAAGCGACGTCGCTGAAGAACTGACGGATCGCGCCGCTCACCATCGGACCGCGCCAGATGACCGCCTCCTCTTCGCTCGGAAGGATGAGGTTCATCGACATGATCGGAATGCCGCCGCGCGACTTCGGTGGGACCAGCGTCTTGCCATCGGCCGACACCGGCTTCTCGCGAACGCCGAACATGCGCGGGATCGACGGACCGGTGATGTCGCCGTCCAGCACACCGACGCGGAATCCGCGGCGCTTCAGTCCGACCGCGAGCAGCCCCGCGACGAGCGACTTTCCCACGCCGCCCTTACCCGACATGACCGCGATGACGTGCTTGATGCCCTTCTGTTCGGCCATACCGCGTGGCACCTTGGCGCCCATGCCGCCTGCGGTCTGGCTCGCGGGTGGCAGGCCCTCGGGCAGCGTGCCCGTCTGCGCGTACGAGTTGAGCTGCGCGATGAGGTCGTCGACCTTGACGCGGCCGGCGCCGTGACCGGCGGCGGCCTGCGCGATCGTCTCGGACTTGCTGATCGCGCACGAGGCGCAGCCGAGGCCGTACTGCGCGAAGATCCGCGCCGATTCCGGCCAGCGGTCCACGACCGAGGCGATGGTCATGTCGGAGGTGATGGGGATCGTCTCTGTGGCCAAGGGGAACTCCTTCCCCTCTACTCTAGGGCTGCTCGGCCTCGTCGATGAGCATGACCGGGATGTTGTCCCGGACCGGGTAACGGCGGCCGCATCGTTGACAGATGAGGCGATCGGCGTCTTCGCGGAGCGTCCCGTGGTCGGCCGGGCACACGAGGATCTCGAGGAGCTGCTTGTCGACCGGCATCGATCGCGATGTTAGCCGCTCGTGCGTGCGATCGATCGCCCGAGCCACACGAGGCCGAAGAGCGCGGTGGCGACGAGGACGATCGTGCCTCCCGAGGCCGCGTTGACGTAGTAGCTGATCCAGATGCCCCCGACCGACGCGACCGCGGCGAGGACCAGCGCGAGGAGGAGCATGCCGCCGAGATCCCGCGCGACGAGCCGCGCGGTGGCGGCGGGCGTGACGAGCATCGCGACGACGAGCACGACGCCGACGATCTGCACGGAGATCGCGATGGCCAGACCGATGAGCCCGAGCAGCAGAGTGTCGTAACGGAGCGCCGGCAATCCGGCCGCCGCGGCGCCGATGGGATCGAAGCTGACGAACACGAGCTCCCGCCAGACCACCCAGAGCACGGCGAGGATCGCGAGCGCCGCGACGGTGGCGAGGAGGAGCTGGTCCTGCGATACGCCGAGGACGTTCCCGAACAGCACGCCGATGAGATCGCCCGTGTACGTCCGGATGCCGGAGAAGATCACGATGCCGATCGCGAACATGCCCGAGAAGACCACACCGATCGCGGTGTCCTCGCGCAGACCGGATCGACGCGCGACGGTGCCGATCGTCAGCGCGGAGAGCACGGCGGCGATCGATCCTCCGACGACGATGTCCGCCTTCAGCAGGTACGCGATGACGACACCCGGGAACGCCGCGTGCGCGATCGCGTCGCCGAGGAACGCCAGGCCACGCAGGACCACGAAGACACCGACGCTGGCGCAGACGATCCCCACCAGTGCCGCCGCGACGACCGCCCGCTGCACGAACGCGTACTGCAGAGGTTCGAGCAGGTCAGGCATGGTGCTCGTCCCTGGGCATCTGCTGTGATTCCAGCCGGTGACCGCCATACGTCCGCCGCAGGATCGCGTCGTCGCGGAGGATCGAGAGATCGCCGTCCGCGACGATCCCGCCGTTCATGCAGATCACACGCTTGAAATGTGCGAACACACCCGCGAGGTCGTGTGTCGCCACGAGGATCGTCCGCCCCTGCGCCGCGAGGTCCGCGAGGATCTCCATGAGCTGCTCCTCCGTCGCCGGGTCGACGCCCGTTGCGGGCTCGTCCAGAAGGAGGATCTCCGGATCGGCGGTAAGCGTGCGCGCGAGGAGCACGCGCTGCCGCTGGCCACCGGAGAGCGCGTCGATCGGACGCCGCGCCAGGTCGACGGCGTCCACGCGCTCGAGGCCGGACCGGACGGCGGCACGGTCGTCCGCCGACGGCCGCCGCCCCCGCGCGAGGTGCGCGATCCGGCCGAAGAGGACGACGTCCTGGACACGCAGCGGGTAATCCCAGCGGACCTGGTCCGCCTGCGGCAGATACGCGACTCGTCGGGCGTTCGTGCCCGGCGGCGCGCCGAAGACGCGCACGGTCCCCGCGAACGGCCGCAGGAGGCCGACGATGACCTTGAGCAGCGTCGACTTTCCGGCGCCGTTCGGGCCGACGAGCGCGATCATCTCGCCGGCCCGAACGACCAGGTCCACGTCATCGATCACCGTGCGCCTCTCGTATCCCGCGCGCACGTCGTGCAGCTCGATGACCGGTTCCGCCGCCATGGTCAGCGACGATACGCGGGCGCGGGGGCACTCACTTCAGAGCGTTGACGATCTTGTCCATCACCACGCGCATCAGCCCGATGTAGCTGTCGGCAGGCTTGTCGAGCAGGCTGTCGGTCGGGAGATCCTCGACGACCTTCTTGACGCCCGCCTCGCTCGCGAGCGTTTGGGTCAGCTTCGGCGACACGCCAGTCTCGACGAACACCGCGGGCACCTTCGCGTCCCGCACCGTCTTGACGAGGGCCGCGAGCTCGGCCGCGCTTGGATCCTTGTCCGGCTCGGGCTGCGTGAAGCCGATCACCTCGAACCCGAACGCCTTGGCGAAATACGGGAAAGCGTCGTGCGACGTGACGAGCTTGCGCCGCTCCTGCGGGACGGTCGCCGCGTTGGCCTTCAGCTCGGCGTCGAGGCTTACGAGCTTCGCGTCGTAGTCCTTCGCCCGCGAGGTGTAGCCGTCCTTTCCCGGTGGATCGAGCGCGATGAGCGCGTCGCGGATCTTCTCGACGTACTTCCGGGAGAGCTGGGGATCGAACCACATGTGCGGGTTCTCATCCAGGTCCGGCAGACCCTCGCTGAGCGTGATGACGGGCGTGCCGCTCTTCAGGTTCTTGAGCAGCGGGTCAGCCCACTTGTCGAGGTCGAGGCCGTTCACGAAGACGAGCTTCGCCTCCGAAACGCGCTTCGCGTCGTCCGGCTTTGGCTCGTACTCCTCGACGTGCACTCCCGCTGGCACGATCGAGCCGACTCGAAAGCGATCGCCCGCGACCTGCTTCGCCATGTCCGCGAGGATCGTCGTCGTCGCGAGCACCTGGGCCTCGCCGCCTCCGGGTCCGCAGCCCGCGAGCGGCGCGGCCAGCAGGATCATCGACAGGGCGCTGATGAGGATGCGCATCACGTTTCTTGCTCTCCTAGTAATGAGAATGAGTATCAGAAAGGTGATGAGAATCGTAATCGATTACACCGAACGGCGTACGATCTGTCCATGACGGTGAAGCGGCACCAGCCGGCGCTCGCCCGGCGGATCACGGCGCGCGGCCACCGGCTCACGCGCCAGCGCGTGATCGTCGCCGAGGCGCTCGCCCGCGAAAAGCAGGCGATCCCCGCGCAGGAGCTCTACGAGCGGCTGCGACCACGCCATCCGCGCCTGGGCCTCGCGACCGTCTACCGCGCGCTCGAGGCACAGGTCGAGGCCGGCATGGCCGGACGCCTAGAGCGTCCGGGACACGTCTCGGCCTATGTCGCTTGCGTGCCCGAGCATCACCACCATCTGGTCTGCACCAGCTGCCAGCGGGTCGAGGACGTGGACGAGGCGATCCTTCGGCCGATGCTGCGAGCGGTCCGCGATCGCCACGCGTTCCACGTCGATCACGCGCGTCTTGACCTCTACGGCCTGTGCTCGCGGTGCCGGGGAGATCGATCCGACTAGCCGCGCTCGGCGAACGCCACCGCGGCGGCCGTGGTGACCGGCACACACAGGACGAGCCCGATGCTCGCCACGGTGACCGTGAGCAGCGACGCGACGATCTCCTCGCTGTTGAGGGAGACCGACAGCGGCTGGTAGCCGATGGACAGCAGCACGACCAGCGGCAGCGCGCCGCCGAAGTACGCCAGGCCGAGCGTGTTCACGAGCGATCCGATGTGGTCGCGACCGATGTTGAGCGCGGACGCGTACAGCGCGCGACCTCGCAGGGACGCCTGCGCCGACGCCAGCTCCATCGTCGCCGAGGCCTGGCCCACGCTCATGTCCACCAGGGCACCGAGCGAGCCGACGATGACGCCCGCGAGCGCGAGCCGGGTCATGTCGATCCTGCCGTCGGTGCCGACCGCCACGAAGATCTGGTCCTCGGTCGCGAGCCCCGTGACATGCGCGAGCGTCAACGCCAGCGCGCCGACCACCGCGACGCTGACCAATCCCACGACGGTGCCCACGAGGGCCGCGGCGCTCTTGCGATTGAATCCATGGACCACGAACACCGATACGGCCACGATGCCGATCGCGCCGGCGAGCGTCGCGAGCAGCGGATCCTGTCCCGCACGCAGCGCAGGCACGATCGCGAGCAGGAAGACACCGACGCTCGAGGCGAGGCCGGCGAGCGCCGCGAGGCCCTTCAGGCGCGCGACCGCGATCAGAGCCACGACGAGAAGCAGGGCGATCGGCGCGAGCGACGGAAGCCGCACGATCTCGACGATCGCGTAGCTCCGCGTGTTGCCGTCGCGCGACAGCGACAGCAGCACCTTGTCGCCGGGCGCGAGAAAACCATTCGCATCGAGCGCGCGCCGGCCGCCCCACTCGAGCTCGATCACATCGCCGCGATAGAAGCTGCTGTCGAGCTGGACCTGGAGCCGCTGGAACGGCTGTCGCATGCCACTGCCCTGCGGGACGCGGTCGCCCGTTTGGATGACGCGTACGACATGTCCTTCCATCACCGCGCCGCTTTCGGCGCTGTTGGGGTCTCCGCACGCGGCGATGACGAGTGCCGCGATGGCTACCGTCATGACACGCACGGCGCGAGCCTACCGCCGTCGGCTGCCCGACAATGAAACGCATGTCCGTACGTTCGCTCGCCGCGGGGGTCGCGGCGGCCGTCCTCGTCGCGGCCTGCGGCGGCGCGGCTCCGGTGGCCTCACCGCCGCCACCGCCACTCGCTGGGACGTATCGCGGCGCGGGCACCGGCGCGGCCCTCGAGAGCCTCACCGCCCTGGCCGCGCGCTTTTCCCAGCACAACCCGAACGTGGCGATAATGCTGGAGGACGTGGGATCCGAGACCAGCGTCGCGCTCGTCGCGAGCGGCGACGCGGACTTCGGCTTCATCAGCCGCGACATCAAGGCCGAGGAAAAGGGAAAGGTCGTCGCGATCCCCTACGCGGGCACCGGGACGGGTCTCGCGGTCAATGCCGCCAACCCGGTGAGCGCGCTCAGCAAGGAGCAGGTTCGGCGGATCTACAGCGGCGAGATCACCGACTGGTCGCAGGTGGGCGGGCAACCCGGTGAGATCAGAGCGCTCCGGCGCGAGCAGGGCAGCTCGACGCGCGCGAGCTTTGAGGCGTACTTCTTCGAAGGCAAGCCGACGTATGGGAAGAACGTCCTCGAGGTCGTCGAATCCACCGCGACGTATCAGGCGGTGCGCGACTTCAAGGGCGCGATCGCGATGATCACGATCCAGAAGACGACCGCGGAAGATCGCACCATGCGCCTGCTCGCGATCGACAGCGTTGCCGCGACGACCAGGAACGTGAACAGCGGCGCCTATCCGGTGCGGCGGCCGATCGTCCTGCTGCTTCATCCCGACACCTCGAAGGTGAAGCCGGCGGTCCTCGCGTTCTTCGAATTCATCAAGTCGCCCGAGGGCCAGGACATCCTCGCCGGCTTCTAGCCGCGGTCCCCTCCGAAGAGCAGCTGCTGCAGGTCCGGCAGCGCGGTGCCCATCCCGAGGACAAAGAGGGCGCCCACCAGCAGACTGGCGACGCCGGCGAACGCTCCCACGATCACGTAGATCGTCTGCATCCGCTGCGCTCCGATGAAGCCGCTCGCGGTCACGATGGCGATGAGCGAGTTCGACAGCAGCAGGCCCACGACGAAGGCGAACAGGATCACCACGCCCGTGGCACCGGTCACGCCGGCGATGCCGGCGAGCAGCAGCGCCTGCGAGCCGGTCTCGGCGCCGACGCCATGGATCATCCCGACGCCGAAGGCGGTCATCGGGCCGTACTGCGACCCGTGGGCCGATGGCCGGTGCTCGTGGCCGTGGATCCGTGCCTGAAGCGCACCCCAGCCGTGGCGGACGACGTCGAACACCAGCATCCAGCGGCTGCGCATGCGGAACTCGCCCTTGCCGCGCAGGTACTGGACGACGGAGAAGAGGACCCACGCGCCGAGGAGCAGCAGCGTGACGCCGACGACCTTCTCGAGGATCGGGTCGATCCAATCTGGCAGGACCGCGCCGAGGAGCAGCGCGGCGATGCCCAGCACGGTGACCACGGTCGCGTGTCCGAGCGCGTAGAGGGACGCGAGGCCGATCGCATGCCGCTGCTCGTGCGCCCACCGCGATTCGCGGAACGCGTGCATCGCCCCCGGTCCCGTGTCGTGGTGATGCTGGTGGCCGCGCATCTCGTTCGCATCGTGACCGTGCGGCGTCACCGGCGCGATCACGGGAACGTCCACCTCGGTGTGTCCCGCGGTCGTCGTGCTCGTGATGTCGGTGATCGCGGCGATGTGATCCCAGTCGAAGCCATGCCGGAAGCCGAGGGCGACCATGCCGAGCAGCAGCGCGGCCATGCCGAGGTCCATGGCGCGAGCCTAGCGGCGACGGGCCGGTATCTGCCGAGACCGCTCGAACGTATCCTCTGCATAGGGTGATCCGCTTACTCGGCATCGCGGTCTTCGCGCTCGCGGTCTGCGGAGCGACGCTCGCGGGCTCCGGACTGGTCGTGGCGCCGCACGTCGATCGGCCGGGGACGCCGAGGTACCACGACCACCTCCTCGCCGCCTATCGCCTGCCGATCTTTCTCGCCGGCGTGCAGGCGCGCTTCGATCCGCGCCAGGGCATCCTCACCGAGAAGAGCTTTGACGTCTCGGTCGCGCTGGTGATGGCACTCCTCGTCTTCGCGTGGCCGCGGCTGCCCCGGCCGACGCTTCGTTCGATCGCCGACGTCGCCGCCGCGCGCGTGGCGCGCGCGCAGTGGCGCGATCCGCTCATCGCCGGACCTCCCCGCCCTCTCACCGTCGCGCTCTGAGACGTGCGCCGGCGCGGACGCCGGGCACGATGAGATGGGAGGTCATATGCGTCGCATCTTGAATGCCGCGGCGACGGTCGCCGTCGTCGCGGCGAGCTTCATGACATTCGCGAGCACGGCAGCGGCGCACGAGCGCCGCAACGTCGGGCCGTACCAGTTCGTGGTCGGCTTCCTGAGCGAACCGGCGTTCTCGGGCAACACCAACGGCCTCGATCTGCGCGTAACGGATACGCGGTCGAACAAGCCCGTCGAAGGTCTCGAGAAGACGCTGACCGCCGACGTGACAGCCGGTGGCCTCACGCCACTGCCGCTGACGCTCACCGCGCGATTCGGCACACCCGGCGCGTACAACGGCAACTTCGTGCCGACGGCGGCGGGCTCGTACATCTTCCACATCAAGGGCAAGGTCGAATCGCAGGACGTCGACGAGAAGTTCGAGTCCGGGCCGGGCCGGTTCAACGACGTCGAATCGGCGGCCGCGCTGCAGTACCCCGCGAAGGTGCCGGCGGGAAGTGAGCTCAGCGATCGACTCGCCACCATCCAGTCGGACCTCGGCCAGATCCGCATTCTCGCCGCCCTCGCGATCGCGCTGGGCGTCATCGCGCTCGGCGCGCCATTCGTGATGAGACGCCGCGCCTAATGCGGCGCCTCTTCTTCGTCGCGCTCGTCGTCGCCGCAAGTGTCGCCCTGCTGGGCGGCACCGCGGCGGCGCATGCGAACTACGTGAAGTCGAACCCTGCCGCGGACGCTCGTCTGGTGAGGAGTCCGGCCGAGATCCGCGTCACCTTCAGCGAGACGCCGGAGGCGAAAAGCAGCGCGCTACAGGTGCTCGACGCGGAAGGCAAGCGACACGACAAGGGCGACGTGCGCCTCGCCACCGACGAGGCGAACACCCTGCGCGTTTCGGTCGACCCACTCGACGAGGGCGGATACCTGGTGTCGTGGACCGCGACCTCCGCGGTGGATGGGCACGAGACGAAGGGCGCCTTCGCCTTCGCGGTCGGGAACGCGCCCCTTCCGAAGATCCCCGACATCGGACCCTCCGCGGCACCGCCGTCCGCGATCGAGCTGGCGGGCCGGGCGCTCTCGTTCGCCGGCATCGGTCTGCTCCTCGGCATGGGCGTCTTCACGATGTTCATCCACGTCCCGACCGACGCCGACGAGCGGCGGCGCGAGCGTCGCCTTCAGGCCGGCGGCGCCGCGACGCTGCTCGCGGGGAGCGCCCTGCTCATCATCTCGTACGGCGCGGGCGCGCCGTTGCGGCTCGCGGCGTTGCTCGATCTGCGCGCGCTGTCCGCCCTGATCGCGCTGGGCTCGCTGCGCATGCCCCGGCGTTTCGTGATGGACGACGTGCGACGCGAGCTCGTCGCGTTCTGCGGGCTGGCCGCGGGGCTGACCGCGACGCTCGTCTCGCACGCCGCGGCGAGCGGCGACCTCAAGTACGTCGCATTCGATTACATCCACGTGGCCGCGATCTCCGTCTGGCTCGGCGGCGTCGTGACGTTCCTTCTCGTCGTGCTCGTCGGGCGCCCGCAGGATCCGCGAGCGCTCGGGCGGACCGTCTGGCGCTTCTCCCTCACGGCCCTGGCGTGCGTCGCGGTCATCGTCACGACGGGGACGCTCCAGTCGCTGGACCGGCTCGTCCTCCTCGAGGACCTCTTCGAGACGCCGTACGGTCTCGCGCTCCTCGCGAAGATCGTGCTGCTCCTCGGCCTCGTCGGGTTGGGGACGCTGAACCTTCTGGTGTGGGGCCCGCGGCTGCGGTCCGGGATCGGCGCGGGTGCATCACTGTTGCGCAGCGTGGCCGGCGAAACGGCGCTCTTCGCGTGCGTCCTCGTGGCCGCGGCCTTCCTCACCGCGCTCGCGCCCCCGGCGCAGGCCAGCGCCGCCGCGTTCGACGAGACCAAGCGGGTCGAGGGCGTGCGCATCGAGCTTCTGGTTCCGACCACGCTGCCCGGTCGCAACCGGTATGTCGTGCGCGTACATCAAGGGCTCACACCGATCACCGGCGCGCAGAAGGTGGCGCTGCGCTTCACGATGGTCGAGCACGACATGGGCGAGCAGGAGCTGGTCGGATCGGAGCGCGCCCCGGGGGAATACGTGACCGAAGGCAGTCCGACGGCCATGTTCGGAACGTGGAAGGTCGAGGCGATCGTGCGGCTCGCCGGCCGGCAGGATCTGCACGCGCTCTTCACCGTCCCGATCGCACAGCCGGCGGGTCAGGCCGCGACGACGAAGGTGATCGCGGCCCCGCCCTACAACCTCATCGTGTTCAGCGATCCGTTCCAACCCCAGGCGAACGCGCCTGTCACTATCAACGTCGTCGTGGTCGATGCCCAGGGCAATCCGGTGACGGGCACGCAGGTCCGCGCGACGTTCAGCGGACCCGGCACGCAGGCGCCGATCGACGGCGTCGAGAACCCCTCCGAATCCGGTCCCGGCCGTTACCGCTTCGCGGTCGGCGGGCTCGACGCGGGCACGTGGAAAGTCACGTTCAACATCAGCGGGGGCGGAAGCGGCACGTACGACATCGACGTCACACGATGACGCTGCTCGCGATGCTTCCGCACGGCGCGACCGGTACGTGGCTCGATGAGCTCATCGAGTTCGGGCTGCCGCTCATCGTGCTCGTCGTGCTGTACTTCTGGTCGAGCCGGCACCCCCCTGAAAAGAAACAGAAATGACCTTCCCCATCTCGCGGCAGGGACTGCAGGACATCGCGCAGTTCCTCATCGCCGGCGCGGCGCTGTTCGCGCTGCTCGCCTTCGTCATCCGCTATCGCGGCGGGGAGTGGCGCCGTTTCGCGATCAGCTCGGGCGTCCTCGTCGGTCTGGTTGCAGTCACGTATGTACTCGCGTTCACGGTCGCGCCCAACATCCCCACGCCGCCCGTGCCGTTCACGTCTCGATTCGCGCGAAACCCGACGCCCGACACCGCCGCGACGATCGACGCGGGACGCGCGACGTATCAGGCGAACTGCGCCATCTGCCACGGACCGCGGGCGCTCGGCGACGGACCCGCGGCGTTCACGCTGAATCCGCGCCCGTTCAATCTGCAGCTCCACGTTCCGCTGCACGCGCCGGGCGAGGTCTACTACTGGATCAGCGAGGGCGTGGCCGGCACGGGTATGCCCACGTGGAAGGAGTCCCTTTCCGACACGCAGCGCTGGGAGGTCGTGCGTTATCTGGAAGCGCTCGCCTCCGGAAAAGTGGAGCGTTAGCCACGATACGGTACTAAAGTCCTACTTGACCGTGTCCGGCAGCCACCGGAGAGTCCCGGCGGGTGGGGTCTCGTGGCGAAAGGTGATGCGCGAACGGCGCCGTCCGTGCTCGTCGCGGACGACGATGCCGGTCTGCGCGCCATCGTGCGCGTCGCGCTGGCGACCCAGGGCTGGACCGTGCTCGAGGCGAGGACGCCCGAGGACACCATGGAAATGGCCAGGCGCCTCCGGCCGCAGATCATCCTGCTCGACGTCGTCTTCGAAGGCCACGCGCGGGACGGCTTCTCGATATGCCGTGAGCTGAAGTCGCTCGACGCGACCCGGAAGATCCCCGTGATCATCTTCACGGCGCACGACGACGCCGAGAATCGCGCCTTCGCCAGCGCCGTCGGCGCGACTGCATATCTCGCGAAGCCGTTCGGCGCGCTCGATCTCGTCGGAATGCTCCGCCTGGTGCACGAAAGCGGAGGCAGCGAGCCTGCGCTCGGGCTGTACCTCATCGACGCCGGCGTGATCCGTCCGGCGCAGCTCGAGCGCGCCCTCGCGGAGCAGCGGTTGCAGCAGGGCAAGAAGACCCAGATCGGGCAGATCCTCATCGAGCTCGGCTTCGCGGGGCAGGAGGACGTGCGGCGCGCCCTCGCGCGACAGCGGCGCTCGCGCGATGCGCAGAGCGCTCCGCGGCCGGCCCGAGACCTGCGCGTCGTGATCGCCGACGACCACGCCAGCGTGCGCGAGGGCCTGCGCGCCACGCTCAGCGCCGACGAGGGCTTCGACCTGGTCGGCATCGCGCCGGACGGAGAGGAGGCCCTGCGCCTCGTGCGCGAGACCCACCCCGATCTCGTCGTGCTGGACAGCGACATGCCCAAGCGCACCGGCCTCGAGGTGCTCCGCGCGATCGACGCGGAGATGCCCGAGGTGGAGGTCGTGATGTTCACCCTGGACGACCGCATCCGCGACGCGGCGCTGCGAGCGGGCGCGGCGGCGGTCGTCACGAAAGATCTTCCGCTGCGCGTGCTCGTCGCGGAGCTCAGACACACCGGCACCGTGCGCATGGCCGAGGTGCCGACCTCCGGAGGTGTGCTCGTCGCGGCACGGAACGTCTCGCGCGTGGCCTGGGGCGCCGTCGCCCGCCGCAAGCGCGCGTTCGCGGTGATGGGCGTCCTCCTCGTCGCGTATGCCGGAGCCTTCCTCGTCGCGGAGCCCGTGCTCGGAGCGTCGGCCGCGGTCATCGCGCTCGTTCCGGTCGCGCTCGCCGGCGCGCTCCTCGGCATCGAGGGTGGCCTCGCGGCGGCGATCCTCGTGGGGGTCGCAAGCGCGCTGCTGTGGGAGGGTACCGATCACACTCCGGGTGAGGCGGTGCTGACGATCGGCGGGAACTACCTGGGCTTCCTGGCCATGATGGGTCTCGGCGCTGGCTTTGGTGCGATGCGCGTGCTGCGCGGCCGCGTCGACCGTCGATCGCGCCGCGCCGGCGCCCTCGCCGACGCCGCGCTCACGCTGGCGTCGGGTCTGCGGCCCGAGACGCTCGAGCTCTTCGCGCAGGCCGCGCTCGAGGTCGTGCCCGGCGACGCCGCCCTCGTGTACTCGACCGTTCCCGGCGGCGGACTCGAGATCGTCGCCGTCGCCGGCGCACCGCGGACGCTCGTGGGTCGGCGCGAGAGCGCCGGCGCCGTCGCGGAGGCTCAGGCCAGCGGCCGCGCGTCACTGGTGCGCGATCTGGCCGCGGCCTCGATCGGCATCCGCGTCCCGCGCATGCGCAGCGCGGTCGTCGTGCCCGCGGCGATCCCAGGCCAACGCGCCGGCGGCGTCATCGCCGTGTTCTCGACACGCCGCGACACGCTCACCGACGTCCACGTGGCAACGCTGGAGACGTACGGCGCCTTCGTTGGAATGGCCATCGGCACGAGCCTCGATACCAGCCGCGCGGCGGCGCAACCCGTCCAGGCGACCGCGACCGAGGCGGCCGGCGGCCAGCTCAGCTCGGGCTCGAGCCCGTGATCGTCGCGCGCGCGACCTTCATCGGCGGGCAGAGACACACGATCGAGCCCATGCCGTTGGACGACCACCAGTCGCGCGCGAGACGCTGTGGCCCCAGGAGATCGATGCCGCTGAAGAGGTCGAGCGCGCTCATGGTGTAGCGGACATTCGCCAGCGCCCCGGTGATGCGACCGTGCTCGATGAGGAACGTCCCATCGCGGGTCGTGCCGGTCATGGTGGCCCGCTTTGGATCGGGCGTGTTGGTGTAGTGGAAGCGCGTGATGAGGATGCCGCGCGTCACGCCGGCGATGAGCTGCTCGCGTGTCGCGCTCCCGCCCTCCATCGTCAGGTTGCCGGCGTGACCGCCGGATGTGTAGCGCCGGGGGTCGCCGGCATGTCCGGTCGATCGCGTCGCGAACCACTTCGCCGACTGACGGTCGTGGACGACGCCCTTCGCGATGCCGCGCTCCACGAGCGGGACCCGCTGCTTCGGCGTGCCCTCGACGTCGAACGGGATCGCGAGCGTGCGCGGATCGAGCGCGTCCTCCCAGATGGTGAAGCGCGGTCCGGTCACCTGGTGGCCGATGCGATCGGCCATGAACGAGCGACCGTCCCGCACCGTCTGGCCGGTGAGTCCGGTGAGCGACATGAAGCGCAGGATCTCCGCGACGGCCAGCTCTTCGAATACCGCCTCGTAATCGCCCGGCGGCAGCTGCGTGCGGTCGCGATCGAGCACGCACTTGTCGATGGCCCGTGCCGCGATGCCCCGCGGATCGAGCGCGGCGACATCCCGGCCGAGGTCCTCAGCCCATCCCGTTCCAGCGTCGCTCAGTACGAGCGCGCGCAGATAGGTCATCGTCGCCGGCGCATATGCGGCGACGCCGTTCGTGTTGGCGACGGCGTCCTCGGTCAGCTCGATCTGATGCGTCCCCGCCGCGCGCAGGCCGCGCGCGCTCACCGCGGCCGTGATCTCCCGGACCGCGGCGGCCTGCGCGGCCGCGTCGGCCTCCGCGGTCGCTCGATCGAAGGCGCGCGCCTCGCCGACGGGCTCCGGCCCGGCGAGCCCGGGCCACTCCGCGTTCGGGAGCGAGAGCTCGGCGGTGGCGCGCGCGTCGCTGAGCAGCCGCCGCAGATCGCCCGGCGCGAGCGAGTTCGTACCGGCGATCCCGATGCGTCCGCCGGTGATGACCCGGGCGTGGACGTAGGTCTCGTCCGCGACGGCGTTCTGGTGGATCTCGTTCTTCGCGTAGCGCGTGATCGCCGAGCGGCGGCGGTGCGCCCACAGCTCCGCGTCGCCTTTCGCCTGGCGCAGCGCGTCCTCGAGCGGCGCGAGCAGACGGTCGCGTCCGACCGTGGTTATCCGCGCACCTCGATCGGCACGTCGCGGAAGCGCGCGTGCGCCGCGCCGTGGCCGACGCGCATGAGCTGCAGCGGCTCCCCTTTCGCGCACGACAGGAAGCCGTGCAGCTCCCAGTCGTCCGCGACCGCGTCGCAGCGTCCCCAGAAGTCCGGCGTGAGCGACTGGAATGAGACGCCGCGGACGTATCCCTGTATCTCGCCGCCCTTGATCACCCGCGCGGCCTGCGTCGAGAAATGGAAGTTCTGCCGCTTGTCGTCGAGCGAATACGACGCGGGGGCCTCGAGGAGCAGGCCCGACTGGACGCCGCCGAGCACCTCGGCGTACGAATTCGGTCCCGGATCGAGGCTCACGTTGACCATTCGTACGATCGGAAAGTGCTGCCACCCTTCGGCGCGCGCCGAGCCGATGCCGACCGGTAGGCCGAGTGCGGCGGCCGTCTCGCGCGAGGTGAGGTAGCCCACGAACACTCCGCGATCGATGAGCTTCGTCGTCATGGCCGGCACGCCGTCGTCATCCCAGCCGAACGTGCCCATGCCCCCGGGGATCGTCGCGTCGGCCGTCATCGACACGTGCTCGGATCCGTAGCGCAGCGTGCCGCGGTCTTTGGGCCACATGAACGTCGTACCGGCGAACGCCACCTCATGCTCGAGCACGCGATCCGCCTCCGTCGGATGGCCGCAGGATTCGTGCACGAGGAGCGCGAGGAACTCCGGCGTGAACACGAGCGTCGTCGGCCGCTCGTCGGCCAGCGGCGCGTCGAGCGTCGCCTCGACGTCTTCGCGGTAGCGCGCGGCGCGGCCGACCAGGTCGAGGTGCTCGACGAACTCCCATCCCGCCTGCCGCACGAGACGGCCGTCGTACCGCTGCGCGGGCTTCGCGCCCGCCTTCACCGCGGTGACGGCGAGGCCCGCGCCGGTCTCGACGATCTCCTGGCGCACATCGGTGCCTTCGCTCGTCACGAGATGCTTGCGGGTGCGGTACGCCGTGACCGAGCCGCGCCGCGAGACGGCGTGCGGTCCATGAAGCGCGGCGTCGGCCGCCCGCAGGAGCGCGATCCGCTCGGACATCGGCACGGCGAACGGATCGCGCTCCAGCTTTGTCCGGTACTCGCCGCGCTGTGGTGCGATGGCGGCGAGGGCGACGGCCCGCTTTCGCGTGGCGGCTGCCGCGTCCGCACGGGCGAACGCTTCGTCGACGAGCGCGCGCAGTGCGGCGTCGTCCGTCCGATCGGAGCCGGCGAAGCCCCACGCGCCGCTGTGGATGACGCGAAAGCCGACGCCGCGATCGGCCGTGCGCATCACGGACTCGACCTCGCCATCCTTCACCGAAACGGACTCCTGCTCGCGCTCGACGCGGCGCGCGTCGGCGTATGCGGCGCCGCGCCGGCGTGCCAAATCGACGAGGTCGGCGAGGAGGGAGTCGCGCTCGGGCACGAAAGCAGGCTAGACTGTCTCAAAACGGCGCGCGCGACGACCAATGCGTTCGTGAATGACGCGCTCGCGGCCGGACCGTACCAGCGATGGTGCGATGCGGGCGAGGGTGAGCAATCAGGCGCGTGACTCCCACAAGGGGTCCGCGAACGGGTCGGGCGGCGTGCGAGCCCCATAGGAGAACCCATTGCCCGACGTTGCTCTCCTAATCGACTGGGAGAACGTCTACTACACGCTGCGGCAGCACACCACCGGACCGCTGCCGTCGTCACTCGCGATCCTGCAGGCCATCCTCAAGAAGGCCGCGGAATTCGGTCCGGTACGGGTCAAGCTCGCGATCTTCGGGCAGGAGGTCGCGATGCAGGACGAGACGCTGCTCATGGCGCTCGAGTTCACCGGCATGGAGCCGATCGCGGTCGCGCAGCGCATGAGCGGCCGGCTCCTCAAGGGCCGGTCCGACGCGGTCCTCATCACGCGCGCGATGAAGCTCCTCTACAAGGAGCGACCCGACATCGAGGTCTGGTTCATCGTGTCCGGCGACCGCGACCTCAACGCCCTGTGCAAGGCGCTCAAGGACGAGGACAAGAAGGTCTACCTCGTCGCCGGAGATCTCTCGCTTGCGAACGAGCTCCGCGACTCCCCATACCTGCGGGACGACGTCTTCCTCCTGGAGGATCTCATCCCCGAAGCGCGCTGGACGCGCGGCGGCCTCCGCGCCGACGACACGCAGGTCGGGAAGGAAGAACGTCCGCCACGCCCCGAGCGCGCCGAGGAAGCGGCTCGCCCGCGCGCCCGGCGCGGTGTACGCCTCCCCCGTCGCACGACCCCGCCCGTCGTGCCGGCCGTCGTCCCGACGGCGTCACCGGAGTCGGAAAAGGAGCAGCGACGTCTGGCCGTGCTTCTCCTGGATCAGCTCGTCGCTATTCACGCGCAGGAGATGGCTCGCAGCGACTTCATCCGCTCGGTCGTGCCCCTTTCGGAGAAGGAAGCATCGAGCGTTCTCGAGGAGCGCGTCGACGCCGCCATCGAGCAGCACAACATCAAGGGGCGCTTCGAGGGCCGCATGCGCGCGAAGGCGAAGCAGCTCATCTCGCCCGACCTGTCGTCGTCCGTCGTGGCCGAGACGTATTTCCACCTCGTCCGCCTTCTGCGCCGCATCGACACGGTCACGAAGGACACCAAGCGGGTCCCCGTGGTCGAGGCCGTGCTCGATCCGCTGTCGCGCGCCGATCAGCCAGGTGGCATCGCACGCGGACGCACCCAGCGGCGCGTGCTCCTCGAAACGCTCTACAACATCGCCGAGGAACGCGGGGCCATCGCGAGCGAGTCCGTTCTGCGTGACGGTCGCGACGTCACGATGTGCTGGCTGGTGGAGAACCATCCACTCGTCGTGTACGCGCGGCAGCCGGCCGCGGCCATCGTGCATCTCTTCAACTTCGTCGGAACCACGAAGGCGCACGGCGACCGCGTGGATTGGGTGAATGCCGCGCTCTTTGCCGAGCTTCTCTCCCGCGTCGAGGGCGATGCGCTCGAGTCGAATCTCCGCAGCGCGGTCGAGCGCGGGATCATGCGATCAGAGGACCACGGGAAGAAGGCCGGGTACGTCATCGATCGCGAGCATCCGGAGGTGAAGATGCTGCTCGGTGACTTCTCGGCCTTGAACGGCGAGGTGGCGGCCGTCGCTCCGCCGCCGCCGACCGAGACGCCGACTGATGAAGCGGCACCGGAGGCGGCGCAGCCCGCCACATCTGCGACGTCCGGGATATCCGCGACACCCCGCAGGCGGACGCGGCGCGGCTCGCGCGGCGGACGTGGACGACGCGGCGGACGCGGACGGAAGAAGACGACGTCCAGCTCGACCGGTGACGAAGCGGCCGGTTGAGCGGCTAGTCTGTCTCGATGGCGCGCATCCTCATCGTCGAAGACGACCCGGCGAGCATGGATCTCGCGCTGCGCATCGTTCGACTCGCGCGGCACGAGCCGATCACGACGATGGATGGCGAGACCGCCTTCGCCGTCGCTCAGGCGACCCGGCCCGAGCTCATCCTCCTGGACCTTCACATCCCGCGCATGGACGGGTACGGGTTCGCGCGGGCCGTCCGTAAGGAGGCCTGGGGGAAGTCGCTGAAGATCGTGGCCGTGTCCGCGTCCGCGACGCCACCGGACCGGGAACGCGCGGTCGCCGCGGGCTGCGATGGGTTCCTCTCGAAGCCCTACTACCCGGAGCAGATGCGCGAGATCATCGACAAATACCTGCCCGCGGCGTCGCGCCGCTCGCACCCGCACAAAGAGCGCTAGTCGGCGGCGCCGTCGCCCGCGTGCCGTTCGCGCGATGCGGCGACGCGCGCGATCTCATCGGCGGTCGCCTGTGACGCCTTGACGAGCGTCCGGAACGCGTCCTGGTCCAGCGCCATGACCTCGAGCGACGTCCTCGCGCGTACCGTCGCGTTGCGCGGCTGATCGCGCAGCATCCCGACCTCGCCGAAGTAGTCGCCGGGCCGCAGCGTGTTCACCACCCGCTCCGCACCGCCCGGGTCGCGCTGCGTGACGACGGCTTCGCCCTTCGCGATGACGAAGAACTGGTCAGGCCGATCGCCCTCGCGGATCACGACGTCTCCCGGCGGGTAGGTGAAGATCCGCATGCGGCTCGCGGCCTCCGCCACGACGTCGCGCGGCGCCTGAGGGAAGGCGCGCTCGGTGTGCTTGAGCTCCTCGATGTAGCGCTCGGCGTGCAGGACCGCGGTCGTAGCGTCGCCCACGGCCGTCGTGATCTGCTTCGCCAGCTGCTGCCGCGTGTCGCCCGCCGCGTACACACCGGGGATGCTCGTGCGCATGTACTGATCGGTGATGAGATAGCCGTTCTCGTCGTGCGCGATGTGATCCGCGAAGAGATGACGGCCGACGGGCTTGAAGCCGATGAAGACGAACACGCCCTCGACCGGTATGCGCTCGGTCTTGCCATCACGGTCGATGTCCATCCATTTCACGGCCTGGTCGTCTCCGCCGATCTCCTTCACGGTGGCGGGAGTCACGGTGTGGACCATGTCCATTCCGAGCAGACGGTCCTGGAGGATCGCCTGCGCCCGGAACGCGTCACGCCGGTGCACGAGGTGAAGCTTCTTCGCGAAGCGCGTGAGGAAGAGTCCCTCCTGAAAAGCGCTGTCCCCGCCGCCGATGACCGCGAGGTCGGCGCCCTTGAAGAAGGCGCCGTCGCATACCGCGCAGTACGAGACGCCGCGTCCGTGATACTCGACCTCGCCGGGCACGCCGAGCTTCGTGGGCTCGCCGCCCACGGTCACGATCACCGCGTACGCGCGGTGGGTGCTGCCGTCGGCGAGCTCGATGATCTTGCGGTCGCCCTCGACGCGGATCTGCTTGACCGGCCGATAGCCTTCGATCTTGAGACCGAATTTGAGTGCATGCTCCGCCATCTTCTGGGCGAGCTGCGCGCCGGTGACCGACTCGAAGCCGGGATAGTCCTCGATGAGCTCGGTGTTGAGGATCTCGCCGCCGACGTCCTTGGCTTCGAAGAGGACCGCGTTCATGTTCGCGCGCGCGGCGTAGAGTCCGGCGGTCAGCCCGGCGGGGCCTCCGCCGATGATGACGAGGTCGAAATCGGCCAAAAACGGGTCCTTTCTGGAAGCGGCGCTTCTAAGACTAGAACAGCGGAGCATTCCATCGTTATTCGCAGATACCGAGCGACGAGCAGTTCACCTGCGAGGAGCGAGTCCATAAGAGCGGAGCGGCGCGGCGAGGCGACGCCGCGAAGCGGCGGAGACGAGCGCGAAGAGAAGAAGCAGCGCTGGCTTGCCCTCGGCGACTCGTTCACGATCGGGACCGGCGCGACACCCGATCGTTCATTCCCCGCCATCCTCGTCTCCGTGTGGGGCGCTGCCGGACGCGCCGTCGTCCTGCGCAATCCCGCGGTGAACGGGTACACGACGGACGATCTCATCCGCGAGGAGCTGCCGCTGCTGGATGAGTTCCGACCCACGCTGGTCACCGTGCTCATCGGCGCGAACGACATCGTCGCGGGATCGAACGAGCGACGGTATCGCGATCAGCTGCGCGTGATCCATCGGCGCGTGCGCGACGCCGCTCCGGACGCCGCGCGTTACGCGCTCCCCCAGCCCGACTGGTCGCTCTCGTCCGCTGCCGTCGCCTTCGGCGCTCGTGACGAGATCGCCGCGACCATCGAGCGGTTCAACGAGATCGCGCGTGAGGAGATCGAGAGCGCCGGCGGGTCGTACGTCGACGTCTTTCCGCTCATGCGCGCGCAGGCCCGGCGCGGCATGTTCGCGCCCGACGGACTGCATCCCTCAGAGAAGGCGTACGCGGAATGGGCGGGCGAGCTGCGCGAGCGACTTCCCGCGCTCGGCGACCGCTAGCGATCGAGCGCGAGCGCCTAGGCCGTCGGCTTCGCGACCATCAGGAACACGATCGCGACCGCCACCACCGCGAGCACGATCCCGACGGTCCGTCCGCGCGACGCCACGCGCAGGTAGTCCGCGCTCTCCGGCCCCACGCTCTCGAGCAGACGGATCTGCTCGCGCAGTGTCGGGGTGTAGACGAAGAGACCGACGAGGACGAGGATCACGTAGAGGAAGAGCGCCGACGCGATCCACCGCGTCGTGAGCGGATAGCCCGCGCTCCACACCATGAAGAGGCCGGAAAGCAGCAAGAGTCCGTAGGCCGGGTTGGCGAATCGGTCGTCGATGATCTTGATCGTCCGCAGCACGTGACTCTGCGTGTCGCGCGGCGCGCTCGCCGCCCTGGCCAGCCAGATCCCGTACGACGCATTGAATCCGACGGCGATGATGGCGAGCAGGACGTGAATGAACTTCGTGATCGTGTATTCCACGCCTCCTCCTCTATGTGCGGCCCATGATCGGAACGAGGGCGCCGTTGACGCCGCTCGCTGCCCGCGACGAGAGGAACAGGATGACCGCGGCGACCTCCGCCGGCGACGGCCACGTCTTCGGATCGACCTTTGGCATGCGCGCGCGATTCTCCGGATGGTCGATCGTCGTCGGCAGGATCGCATTCACGGTGATGCCCTCGCTCTTGACCTCTGCCGCGAGCGCCTCGGTCCAGCGCGCCACCGCGCCCTTGGACATCGCATATGCGGCGGTGTTGCGCGCGCCCTTGAGCGCACCGAGCGCGGACACGTTCACGACCCGCCCATACCCTCGCGCGCGCATCGGGACGATGCAGGCCGCGCTGGCGGTGACCGCGGTGCGCACGTTGGTCTCCCACATGTCCGTCATGAGACCGAGATCGAGTGCGGATCCGCCCTCGAATCTCCCCGCGAGGTTCGCGAGGACGTCCAGCCGGCCCCAGGCGCGGAGGACTTGCTCGACCAGGCCAGCCATCGCAGCGCGATCCGCGGGATCGGCGCCGACGACCAGCAGCCTCGGGTCCTCCGCGTTGCCGGCGATCTCGGCAAGCGACGCGCGAAGCGCCTGCCCCTTCGCCGCGTCACGGACCGCGATCGCGACGTGCGCGCCCTGCGCGAGATACGCGCGGACCACGACCGGACCGAGGTTGCCCGTGGCCCCGGTGACGACGCACACGTGAGACGAAAGGTCCAGCACGCGCCCGTAGTATGGCTACGTGGGCATCCTCCAGCGCGTGAACCATCCAAGCGACCTGCGCGCCCTTCATAAGGACGAGCTCCTGGAACTTTGTCGGGAGATCCGCGAGTACACGGTGGAGAGCGTGCAGAAGACCGGGGGACACATATCGTCGAGCCTCGGCACGGTCGAGCTCAGCGTCGCGCTGCATCGCGTGTTCGAGTCGCCCCGCGACAAGATCGTGTGGGACACCGGCCACCAGGCGTACGTGCACAAGATGCTCACCGGTCGTCGTGAGCGCTTCGATTCGCTTCGCCAGTTCGGAGGGATCTCGGGATTCCTCGTACGTACGGAGTCCGAGCACGACCAGTTCGGCGCCGGGCACGCGGGCACCTCGATCTCCGCGGCGCATGGGATGGCGCTCGCGCGCGATCTGCGGCACGACGACTTCCACGTCGTCGCCGTCATCGGCGACGGAGCGCTCACGGCCGGAATGGCATTCGAGGGTCTGAACAACATCGGTCACGACAAGCGCCGCGTCATCGTGGTCCTCAACGACAACGGCATGAGCATCGCGCCGAACGTCGGCGCCGTCTCGCGCATGCTCGAGGCCGTTCGCACGGCGACCCCGTATCGCGGCGCTGCTCATCCCGAATCTCCTCTTCGAGCAGATGGGCTTCACCTACTTCGGCCCGGTCGACGGCCACGACTACTTCGCGATCGAGAGCGTGCTCCAGAAGGCGCGGGATTTCCGCGATGGCCCGGTGTTCGTGCATCTCCACACGCAGAAGGGGCATGGCTACGGACCGGCTGAGGACGACAACGTGAAGTGGCACGGCGTCTCGGCGGCGGGCTCCTCGAAACCGTCGGCGCCCCAGTACACGACAGTCTTCGCGGACACGGTGCGCGAGATCCTGAACCGGGACGAGCACGCGGTAGCCATCACCGCGGCCATGCCCGGCGGCACGGGGCTGCTGCCGCTTTTCAAGGAATTCCCGGCACGCCTCATCGACGTTGGGATCTGCGAGCAGCACGCGGTGACCATGGCGGCGGGCCTGGCGACGCAGGGCATCGTCCCGATCGTCGCGATCTATTCGACGTTCCTGCAGCGCGGCTTCGATCAGGTCGTCCACGACGTCGCGGTGCAGGATCTTTCGGTCGTGTTCGCGATGGATCGCGCCGGCATCGTCGGCGACGACGGCCGCACGCATCAGGGCCTCTACGACATCGCCTATCTGCGGCCGCTGCCGGGCTTCACCCTCATGGCACCGAAGGACGAGGCCGAGCTGCGCGACATGATGTGGACCGCATACGTGCACGCGTCGGCCGGCCATGGCCCGATCGGAGTGCGCTTCCCGCGCGGAACCGGGTTCGGTGTCCCGATGGATACGCCCATGCGCGAGCTGCCCATCGGCCTCAGCGAAACGCTGCGCGAGGGCGCTGACGTGGTCATCGTGGCGTACGGCCAACCGGTGAACGCGGCCGTCGAGGCGGCTGAAGTGCTCGCGCGCGAAGGGATGTCGGCGACGGTCGTGAACGCGCGCTTCGCGAAGCCGCTGGACGCGGAGCGACTCCTCGCGCTCGCCGCACGCACGCCGCGCTTCGTCACCGTCGAGGAGCACGTGATCGCGGGCGGCTTCGGATCCGCCGTCGCCGAGCTGTTCCAGGAGCGAGGCGCGCGCGTGGAGATCGAGATGCTGGGCATCCCCGACGAGCACGTCGACCACGGCGCACAGAGCGTGTGGCGGCGCCACTACGGTCTCGACGCCGAAGGGATCGCCGCGGCGGTGCGCAGACGATGGCCGCAGGCGGTGCGCGCGCGAGAGCCCGAGCGGACCGCGGGCTAGCTCAAGCCTCGGCCTTCGCGATCTCGGACAACGCCCAGACCGCGCCGCTGCGCTCCGCAAAGCCTCGGAAGGACGCGGCGACCCTCTTCCACCCACGTGTCAGGGGGATCTGTCTGCGGCGCATCTCGTGCAGCAGTGTGATGACCGCGAGCAGGAAGAGTGGCCTATTGCCTCGCATGATCGTCATCATCTCGCTGCTGGATCGTTCGAATGCGACCGCCGCCCCTTCGTAGTCGCCACGAAGGATCGAGTCCGAGCTGTCGAAGAGTTGTCGCCTTGCCTCGCGCAGTCTCGGCGACGGAGCATTCGGGTTTTCCGAAACGATGGTGTGCCACTCCGGCATGTCGAGCGCATGACCCGCCACGATGAAGAGGGCGATCCATGGCCCCTGGAGGAGCTCAGACCCCCGTCCGCTCGCGCGGATCGCATCCAGGGCGTTGCCTAGATCCTTTCGCGCCTCCTCGCGCCGGTCCGCGAGGATCCGCACGGTCGCGGCGATCGCCTGCGACGGTATGTACTGCTGCGCGTCGATCGCCCGGCGTCCGATCTCGACGGCCTCGTTCGTCCGCGCCAAGTTCCGATCGGGACCCTCGATGAGCACGTCGATGAGGAGCGCTAGCGCGAACCCGACGCGAATCCCGCTCGCTTCGACCTCTGCCAGGGTCGCGCGCGCTCCGGCCAGATCCCCGTTGCCGGCCTGCGCCCAAGCCCGCTGGTTGTGCAACCACGCGGCACTGCTCCGCTCGACTCCGTGTGCCCGCATCCACACGAGGGCCTTCTCGATCTCCGCATCGATCTCGTCGGCCGGACGGCCGGCGAGGTTCGACCACAGGACGCCGTTGTTCAGGCCGCGTCCGACGGTGTCGGTGAGATTGTGGCGCTCAGCGAGGGCCGTGCCCTCCTTGATGAGCGTGAGGCCTCGCTCGGCGTCGCTTCGCCCGATGGCCGAGCCCTTCGTGATGAGCGCATTGCTCACAGTCCAAGCATCGTCCGTGCGCTGTCCGATCGCGATCGCCCGGTCCGCCAGCGCGATCGACTCGTCGCTGTCGTTGTCGACCATGCGAAGTCCGGCGAGATGCGCCGTCGCGCGGCCCAGCTCGAGCGACTCGGGTTCGTCCGAAAGCACGTCACGCGCCTCGCGCGCCAAGCTCTGAGCCTCCTCTCCCTCACCCCGCATCCAATGGCAGCGGCTCGCGAGGCGCAGCGCCCGCGATCGACCGCGCGCGTCATCGCGTTCGCGGTACGTTTCGGCCGCTTCGCGAGCGGCCTTCAGCGACAGGACGACATCAAAGTAGTGGTACGCCTCCGCCTGCAGCTCAAGCGTCCGCGCGACGTCGCCGTCCGGAACGCCGATGTCAAGCGCACGAGTGATGTGCGCAACGGCCTCCCGCGGCGCATCAGTCCGATAGGCGCGGCGCGCCGCTTCGAGAAGCAGCGGCACTGCGCGTTCCTGTTCACCCGCCGCGAGCAGGTGATGCGCCACGAGGCTCGGCTCGGAACGCTCGGCCGTGGCGAGCGCGTCTGCGACCGTGCGATGCAGACGCTTGCGCTCGCGTACCAGCAGATCGTCGTAGACGACCTCTCGGGTGAGCGCGTGGCGGAACGCGTACTCGTCGTCTTGTTCACTCGCCTCGGCCACAAGCTGTTCCTCGATGAACTCGCGCAGGTGCGCCTCGATCACGATCTCCTCGGTCGCGCGCACCGTCTGGAGCAGGTCGAACGAGAAACGCAGTCCGATGACGGCAGCGGCGGAAAGCGTCTGGCGTGCCTCCACCGACAGACGTTCGACCCGCGCCCGAACCGTCTCGCGGATCGATCCGGGGATCTCGAGCTCCCCGATGGGCTTGCGATCCCAGCCTTGCCCTTCGGTGTAATAGACCCCGCCCGACTCGACGAGCGCCTTCAACAGCTCCTCGGTGAAGAACGGATTCCCCTCGGATCGCGCATAGATCGCGTCGCGAAACTCCGCACTGACCTTGATCGTGGGATGCGTCGGAGCGAACGTGGCGCGGATGAGCTCGCGCGTCTCATCCGGTGTCAGGCGCTTCAGCGAGAGCTCCGTCACCAGTCGTTCGCGCTGCAGCTCGGCCAGCGTCCGCAGCATCGGATGCCGGCGGTGCATCTCGTCGCTGCGATACGTCCCGAGCAGCACGATCCGCGCGTCCCGTAGCTCGCGCGCGAGGTGCCCCAGGAGATCGAGGCTGGCCTCGTCCGCCCAATGCAGATCCTCGAGCACGATCAGCAATGGCGTCTCCCGAGAGAACGCGTAGAGGAGGTGCTGGAACGCCACCGAAAGACGATGACGCTCCAGACCGGAGCGGTCGCCGCGTGGCGATCGCCCGAGCTCCGGGAACAGCTCCGCAAGATCCGGCGCGCTCCTCTGCAGTACGCGACCAAGCTCATCCCGATCGAGTCCGCGAAATCCGGAGCGGATAGCCGACACGAAGGGCGCGTACGGAAGACCGGAGTCGGATTGATGCGTCAGGCCATTCAGCACGCGGAATCTCCGCGCGGTCGCGCGCTCCGTGGCTTCGCGGACGAACGCGCTCTTTCCAACGCCAGCCTCGCCCGAGAGCATGACCACGCTCCCCTGACCACCCGCGCCCGACGCCAGTCGGTCTTCCAGCGTCGCGATCTCCGTCATCCGGCCGATGACAACGGGACAGAGGAATTGCCCGGTCGGTCCGCGCCTCGTCGCACTCGCGAGCGGCGGCGGTGCGCTCATCGGCCGCGGCGCCGGCTCGTCACGCCAGGTGACCGCCCATGCGCGGACGGGTTCGGAGACACCCTTGAGGTCGAGCGGTCCTCGCTCGTCCATGGGCAGCGACATGCTCGTCCGGACCAGGCCGCGGAGCGTGTCGCTGATAAGCAGCTCGCCCGCGGAGGCTTTTCCCGCGAGCCGACTCGCGATGTTCACGGCGCTGCCGACGAACTGGTCGTCGTACGCGACGGTCTGACCCGCGTGCACGCCGACGCCGACGCGGAGCGGTGTCGTCGGGTCCTTCGCGTTACGGATGTCGGCCGCGCGCAGGATCGCGACGGCGCAGTCGACTGCCGACGAGGGCGTCTCGAAGACCAGATAGAAAGAATCGCCCTCGGTCTTCACCTCGGCGCCGTCGTGACGAGCGACCTCCCGTCGCACGAGCGTGCGGTAGTCACGCAGCAGACGCGCGGCGGCCGCGTCTCCCTTTGCCTCGACGTAGCTGGTGTAGTCGCGCAGGTCCGAGAACAGGAACGCCCGCGTCGTCGCGTGCGTCGCTTTCTTTCGCGGTGCGCGAGGCGCGCTGCTTCGCGGCATTGCGCCGCGATTCTAGGCGGCGGCCGGCTCCGTTCTCCCATCGAGGAGGCGGTCGATTCGCGCGACAAGCTCGTCGATGTCGAAGGGCTTCGCGACGACCTCCGGGGTCTGGGCGCCCGCGTTCGCGTCGGGTGCCTTCTCAGGCGACGCGGTAAGGAACAACACCGGTACGCCGTGCCACGTCGGATCGTTGCGCACGAGCTCGAACACGTCGAGCCCGCTGAGTCCCGGCAATGCGAGGTCGAGGATGAGGAGATCGGGCCGTCGGCTCGCGATCGCATCCACCACGAGCGCCCCGTTCGCGACGGTATCGGCGCACACGTAGAGTCGCTCGCCGATCGCTTCGCGGATCACGTCGGCGACGGCGGGGTCGTCCTCCGCGATGAGGACGCTCTTCAAGCGACGAGGAGTGCGAGGATCCGCAGGAACAGTCGTTCGCTGACGCAGACCTTGCATTGACACATGTCGGCTTCGTTATGCACCCCCCATGCCACAGAGGGCTGGCATCACCGTTGCTCCGTCAACCGGGCATGGAAGGCATCACGAGGATCTTCGTCGCGATCCGCGACATGCTGCTGGGAGCGTTAGCCGGAGTGGCGCGAATGGCTGGCTGGAGCATGTCCTCGAATGCGGACGAACCCCGGCCGCGCGTCGTTCCGATGCCTGGACCAGCGCACGGGCCGGTGCCTGCGATCGAGCTGCGACTCGCGGATCAGCGGAGGGCCGGATCCTCTAGCGGGAACCGCGCGGCGTAGGCACCGCGCGCTGGGTCCGCGTCGGCTCGGGCGTGCGCTCGGGACGGCCCGACGGACGCTCTTCGTCCTTATTCGGATTCGGAGTCCGCTCGGGCGCGGGCTTGCGCTCTTCCTCCATCGCTCGCTCGAGCGACGGCTTCGCCTCATCGGGGAGGCGGTCCTTCAATTCATCCAGCACGGTCTCGTGCTTCTCGCGAGCCCTGTCCGCGACCTGGTCGGCCGCATCGCGCTTGCCGTCCGGCGCGGACTGACGCAATGCGTCGACCGCGCTGCGGAAGCGCGCGACGGCCTGCGCATATTCCTCCGACGCCGTCGGCGCCTTGTCGGCACTATCCGCGACCTGCTGCAGCTCGGTGAGGCGCTTGTCGGCGAGATCGGCCAGCGCCTTCACGTGCTCGACATCGCCGAACGTGAGCGCGAGCTGGATCTCCTCCACCGCGCGCTTGATCCCAAAGCCAGGATCGCCGGGCAGGCTGCCCGCGGCGGCCACGCCGGCGCCGGCGAACAAGACGACGACCGCGAGACCGACCGCGAGCGCGGGCCGCAGCCATGCGGTCCACGCGTTGTCGCGACGCTTCGGCGCGAGGACCAGCACCGCCTCGTTCATGAGGCGCGCGCGTAGCTCGCGGCGGAATTCGTCGCGCATGCGCGGCTCGGGCATACGGGGCGGTTGCATCAGAGCGCCTCCCGCGACGGGATGAGCTGGCGCAGCGCGCCGATCGCGCGGAACTGGATTCCGCGGACCGTCCCTTCGCGCTTGCCGATGAGCTTCGCGATCTCGAGCGTGGAGAAGCCCTCGAGGAATCGCAGGACGATGACTTCCTGCTGGAGCGGCGTGAGCTTCTCGAGCGCGCCCCGCAGCGTGGCGCTATCCGACATCGCGAGCAGCTCGGTGTCGGGCTCCACGACCTCGTGGACCTCGGGATGCGCGAGCGCGTCCTCGTACGACACCTGGCGGCCACCGCGCCGGACGTGATCGATCACCGCGTTGCGCGCGATGCGATAGAGCCAGGCGAGGAACGCCTGTCGTGGCTCGTATCTGGGGATCGCGCGCAATGCTCTCATGAACACGTCGCTCGTCAGATCCTCCGCTTCGGCGTCGTCGCGGACCCGGTAATAGACGTACCGGTAGACCGCGGTGACGTGCCGGTCGTACAGGAGGCCGAACGCCGCCGAATCGCCGCGCGCGGCGCGCCCGGCAAGAACGGCGTCCTCTTCCTGTCCGCTAGATGTAACGGCGCTTTCCGACGGCCCGTTAGGCACGGTCCTCTCCACTGCTCAACGTAACGACGCCAGGTAGGCGATCAGAGCGGCCAGATCCTCGGGCGACAGGTCTTTCGTGAGGCCACGCGGCATCGAGTCCGGGTATCCCGGTACCAGGTAGATACCCGGGTCGGCGAGGGACTGGCGGATGTACCCCTCGGCGCTGAGACCGGGCCGGCGCTCCGCGGCGACCGTGCCGATGTGGTCGAGCGGTGGCCCGACGCGGCGGAAGAAGTTGCGCACGCTCGGCTCGTGGCAGCTGGCGCAGTCCAGCGCGCGGTACACCTGCCGGCCGCGCTGAACCGGATCGCTCGCGGGCGGCTCCGGCGCGCACGCGGCGAGCGACGCGAGCAGCAGCAGCGCGGTGCACGAGAGGAGGCGCCGCCCCATCATGCGGCGCGTGCCTGAGAACGCATCGCTCCACGATGCCACGGTCGTGCTGGACGATCGCGCCATCCTGCGCAGCATCACGCTCGAGCTGACGCCCGGCCTCACGATCGTTCGCGGCGTCAACGGCGCGGGCAAGACCACGCTCCTCCGAGCCTTCGCCGGTCTCGCGCCGCTCGCGCGGGGCCAGCGCGACGTCGCGGCCCCTCCTCTTTTCATCGGTCACCGGCCAATGCTGCTCCGCGGCCTGAGCGCCCGCGAGAACCTGGTCTTCCTCGCCTCGTTCCGCGGCCTGCCGCGCGCCGACGCCGCGGTCGCGCTCCGCCGCTGGGGCCTGGAGGCGGAGATGGATCGGCCCGTCGATCGCCTATCGGCCGGGCAGCGGCGGCGCGCCGCGCTGGCACGGATGGACACCGAGCCGGTCCCGCTCGTCCTGTTGGACGAGCCGTTCGCCGACCTCGACTCGGACGCGCTCGTCCGCCTGCGTGCCGCCATCAACAGCGCGATCGCGCGCGGACAGACCGTCCTCATGGCGACGCACATGCATCACGAGCTGGATGAATTCGCGACGCGCCGCCTCGTCATCAGAGACGGCGCGCTGCACGATTGAACGCGCTCGATCGCGCGCTCCTCGTCGCGGCACGGCAGCTCGCCGCCGAACGCCGGCATCCCGATGGGCTCGTCGCGGCGCTCACGTTCACCGGGATGCTCGTGCTTCTCGAAAGCCTCGTCCTCGGTCCCGGCCGCGCGCGCGAGGCGACGATCGCGAGCGCGCTGTTCTGGATCGCGCTGCTGTTCGCGGCCACGCTCGTCGTGAACCGGACGTTCGACCGCGAGCTCGAGGACGACGCGATCGACGCGGTCCTCGTGCTTCCCGGCGGTCGCGAAGCGCTGTACGCCGGCACGGTCATCGCGATCGTGCTCGTGCTCGCGATCGTCGCCGCGACGGCTGGCGCGCTCTCGCTGGTGCTGCTCGACCTCGCCGTGGCGCTGGTCGGGCATCTCTTCCTCGTGGTGTCGCTCGGCCTGCTCGCCCTTCCACCGGTGATCGTGCTCGCGACGCTCCTCGCGCTGCGCGTGCGCGCGCGTGTGGCGCTCGTACCGATCCTGTCCTTCCCGATCCTCATCCCGCAGCTCGTCGCGTGCACGCAGGGCGTGGCCGCGGCATTGTCGGGTGATGCGGCCGCGGCCATCGGATGGTCGGGGATCCTCGTGGCGTTCGCGCTCGTATACGGTGTGTTGGGCCTTACCATCGTTCCTGCGGCAATCGAATGATCGAGACGACTGCGGCGCCCTTCCCAACCATCCGCGTGCGGCCGTGGCTCGGCATCCTCGCGGTCGCGTCCTCCGCGATCGCGACATGGATGGCGCTCATCTGGGCGCCGACCGACGCGGTGCAGGGCGACGTCTACCGGATCATGTACGTCCACGTCCCGACGGCGTGGCTTGCCTATCTCGCGTTCGTCATCGTCTTCCTTGCGAGCGTCGGCTGGCTCTGGACGAAGCGGCCGTGGTTCGATGCGCTCGCGGTCTCGTCGGCCGAGATCGGCGTCTTGTTCACCGGCCTCACCCTGGTCGCGGGATCCATCTGGGCCAAGCCCACCTGGGGCGTGTGGTGGACATGGGAGCCGCGCCTCGTGACCACGGCGATCATGTTCGTGATGTACGTCGGCTACCTGCTCCTTCGGGGGCTGTCGACGGACTTCGAGCGTCGCGCGACGCGCGCGGCGGTCCTGGGCGTCATCGCCGTCATCGACGTCCCGATCGTGCATCTATCGGTCCTGTGGATGAACTCGCTCCACCAGCTGCCGACGGTGCTCCGCGCAGGAGGCTCGCCGGCGATCGATGCGTCGATGGGGATGACGCTCGGTGTGAGCGTGGTCGCGTTCACGTTCATCTACCTCGCCTTTCTCGCCGAGCGGATGCGGATCGAGCTGGCGCGCCAACGCCGAGTGCTCGAGGCGCGCGCGTGATCGAGAACCTGGGGTTCATCAGCGCCGCATTCGCGATCGTCTGGGGCGCCGTCGTCGTGTACTTCATCTCCCTTCGCCGGCGCCGTGGCACTTGAGCGGATGGGGGGACGCCGGGTCCTAGCGATCGCGGTGCTCGCCGCGGCGGTGCTGATCGGCTTCTTCGCCGCGCAGAACCTGGCCAGCTCCACCGTGTACTACCTGACACCGACCGAGGCACGCGATCGCGCGATCGCACCGGGGACCGCGGCGCGTTTGGGTGGCCAGGTCGAGCAGGGCAGCCTCCGCTACGACCCGATCACGCGCGACCTCCGACTGGTCCTCACGGACGGCGTGACGCGTGTCGCGGTGGTCGGCACGGGCGCACCACCGTCCTTGCTCCGCGAGGGCGCGGGCGCGGTGGTCGAGGGCGCGTTCGCCGCCGACGGCACGTTCCGCGCGACGGCGGTGATCGCGAAGCACGACGAGCAGTACGCGCCGCCGAGCCCCGGCGCGACACCCGCTCACCAGCGGCCATGATCACCTTCGCCGATCTCGGGTCCGCCGCGCTGCGCGCCGCGCTGCCGCTCGCGATCTGGGGCTGTGGCGCCGCGGCGTACGCCGCGGCCAAGCGTGACGGTCGCTCCCTCGCGAGCGCGCGCTGGGCGGCCCTCATCGCGTTCATCCTCGTGCTCGTCTCGTCGCTCGCGATGATCGGCGCACTCGTTACGCACGACTTCTCGATCGCCTACGTCGCGCGCAACAACGCCCTCGAGACGCCGCCGTTCTTCACCGTCGTGTCGCTCTGGGCCGCGCTCGAGGGATCGATCCTGCTGTGGACGACGATCCTCGCCGGCGCCACCGCGTACGTCGCATGGCGCGGCACGCCCGCGCTGCCGCGTCTCGCCACGACCGCGCTCGCCGTTCTCCTGGGCATGGTCGTGTTCTTCCTCATCCTCGTGACAACGCCGGCCGCGGATCCCTTCGTGCGCCTCGAAGCGATCCCGCTGAATGGCCGCGGCCCGAACCCACTCCTACAGAACCACCCGCTGATGGCCCTGCATCCGCCGCTGCTCTACCTCGGCTATGTGCTCTTCTCGGTGCCGTTCGCGTACGCGATCGCCTCTCTCGTCCTTGGCGAGGGCGGCGACCGCTGGCTCGTCGCCACGCGCCGGTTCGCGCTCGTCTCGTGGGCGCTGCTCGGCGTGGGGATCGTCGCCGGCTCGTGGTGGTCGTACGCCGTGCTCGGCTGGGGCGGCTACTGGGCATGGGATCCCGTCGAGAACGCCGCGATCATGCCGTGGCTCGTCGCGACCGCTTACCTGCATTCGGTGATGGTCGAAGAGAAACGGCGGCTCCTGCGGACGTGGAACCTCGCGCTCGTCATCGCGACGTTCGCGCTCACGATCCTCGGAACGTTCCTCACCCGCAGTGGCGTCGTCAACTCGGTCCACTCCTTCACGCAGTCGGCGATCGGCCCGCTGCTGCTCGGCTACCTCGTCGCGATCGTCGTGCTCTCGACCGGCCTGCTCTTCTGGCGCATGCCGGCGCTCGCGGACTCCGGCGCCATCGGCGCGCCGCTCTCGCGCGAGGCGGTATTCCTCTTCCAGAACGTGCTGTTCGTGGCGGCGACGCTCACGGTGCTGCTCGGCACGCTGTACCCGATCATCGCCGAGGCCATCAGCGGCGCGCAGCTTTCGATCGGCCGACCGTACTTCGATCGCGTCGAGGTGCCACTGGCCTTGGCGCTCCTGTTCCTCATGGGCGTCGGTCCCCAGCTTCCGTGGCACGGCGCATCGCGTGCGACGCTCGAGCGCCAGTTCACCGTGCCCGTCGTGGCGGCGGCCCTCGGCGCGATCGTGGCGGTCATCGCCGGCATCTCCGGTGCCTTCGCCGTGCTCACCTACGCGCTCGCGGCGTTCGTCGCGGCGACGGTCGCGCAGGAGTTCGCGCGCGGCGTGCGTGCGCGGCGCGCGCTGCATGGCGAGACCGCGACGGAGGCGTTCGCGAATCTCCTGCGGCGGAGCGGCCGCCGGTACGGCGGCTACGTCGTTCATCTCGGCATCGTCCTCGTCGCCGTCGCGATCGCGACGAGCCAGTCGAAGACGATCGAGGTCGAGCGATCGCTCGCGCCCGGCGATCGCGTCTCGGCCGGCCCGTACACCATCGAGCTTCGCGCGCTCCGCGAAGCGAACGAGCCCCAGCGCGATCGCCTCATCGCCGATCTGGTCGTGACCGGGAACGGCGCGAACGAGACCCTGCAGCCCGCGCTCGTCTTCTATCCGAACGCGACGCAGGCGGTCGGCTCTCCGGGCATCTCGGCCGGCGCGCGCGACGATATCTACACGATCCTCGCCGCGTACGACGTCCGGGGTCACGCCTGGGCGACGATCCGCGTCCTGGTGATCCCGCTCGTGTCGTGGCTGTGGATCGGTGGCGCGGTCGTCGGCCTCGGCGCCATCATCGCCGCGTTGCCGCCGCCGAAACGGCGCGCGGTCGCCGCCGCGATCGCGACGGCCCCGGCGACGGCGGGTAAGTGATGCCGCGCTGGCTGCGCCTTGCGATGGTCGCCGGCATCGCCGCGCTCGTCCTGGTGCTGATGCTCTCGTTCCGTCGCGACCCGCACGACATCCGGACCGGGACCGTCGGCAGGCCCGCGGCGGCGTTCTCGTTGCAGCGTCTGGAAGGCGCCGGGACCGTGTCGCTCGCCGACGCCGCGGGGAAGGTCGTGGTCGTCAACTTCTTCGCGTCGTGGTGCATCCCGTGCAAGCAGGAGAACCCCGCGCTGGTCCGGATGTGGGAGCGCTACCGCTCGAGCGACGTCGTGTTCGTCGGGATCCTGTATCAGGACTCGGTCGACAACGGACAGCGCTACGTCCGCGACAACGGGGTGACCTGGCCGACCGCGAGCGACGAGGACGGTCGCGTCGCCTTCGCGTACGGCGTGTTCGGCATCCCCGAAACGTATTTCATCGGGCCCGACGGCATCATCGCGGGCCGGCACATCGGCCCGATCGACGAGGCCACGCTCATTGCGGGCATCGAGAAGCTGCGCGCGCGGGCGACGCGATGACGCGCCAGCGGCTCGTGGTCCTCGTCGCGCTCCTCGCTCTGACCGGGGCGATCGCCTGGAGCGCGCGCCCGCACGAGGCGAGCCCCGCCGAGCGCATCGACCGCATCACGGCGGATCTGCGCTGCGTCGTCTGTCAGGGATTGTCGGTTAAGGACTCGCCCGCCGAGAGCGCGCGCCAGATGCGCGACCTGGTGGCGCAGCGCGTCGCCGAGGGCAGGACCGACGATGAGATCCGCGACGAGTTCCGCCGCTCGTACGGCGACTGGGTCCTGCTCTCACCACCCGTCGCGTCGTGGACCGGTCTGGTGTGGCTCGTACCGCTCGTCGCGCTCCTCGGCGGTCTGCTCGTCGCGCTAGGTGGGATGCGCGGCCGGCCCGTTGCGGCGGGCACGCCGACGGCCGCCGAGCTGGCGCTGCTGCGCGAGCGCGTCGCGCGGGAGGAGGCGGTCGAATGAGCTACCTCCTCTTCACGACACTGTTCCTCGCGGGGCTCGCGCTCGTGGTCCGTCCGTTGCTCGCCGCGCGCACGGTGCGCTGGCCGCGCGAGGCTCCCGATACGCACGACGACGTCGCGCGCGCGGTGAGCTCGCTGCGCGACCTGGAGTTCGCCCGCGCCGCCGGGACGATCGCCCCGGTCGATCACGACCGTTTGCGCATGCTGCTCGAGCGAAGCGCGTTCGCTCGGTCGCGCGAGCAGCGTGTCGCGCCCGCACCGTGGCGGACCCTGGTCCTCGCGTCACTGCTCGCGGGCATCGCTGTCGTGCTCGTCGTCATATCGCTGCCGCAGCAGGCGGGCGACCGCGCGCCCGGGGAGCCGATCACCGGGACCATTCCGCGCGCGACGACGCTGGCGGAGCTGGAAGATCGCGCGAAGACGAACCCCCGCGACATGCCGACGCTCCTCGCGCTCGCGGACGCGTACATCTCCGAAGGGCGCGCGAATCAGGCGCTCGCCACATACCAGTCGGTGCTCGCGATCGACAAGGACAATGTTCCCGCGCTGAACGGCATCGGGTTCCTGCTCTTCCAGTCGGGCGAGATGAACGGGGCGCGCCTGGCCGCGGACCGCGTGCTCGCGCTACGGCCGCGGGATCCGGACGCGTTGTTCCTCAAGGGGCTGATCCAGTACCGCACCGAGGACTATCGCGGTGCGGTCGAGACGTGGAAGGTGTTCCTCGATGTCGGCGAGTTCCATCCGGCGGCGCCGATGGTGCGCCCGCTGTATGAGGAAGCGCGGAAGAAGGCGGGGCTGTAGTCGGATAGAATGTGATCACGAGAGCATTCGCTCTCGTCCCGTGGCGACGCTGGTGTAATGGCAGCACTGAAGGTTGTGGACCTTCCAGAGAGGGGTCGGAACCCTCGCGTCGCCCCGCACATTGCATCTATGGCAGCGACCTATTGACACGGCTCGCGCTGTGACCACATATATCGATCCGTCGACCAGAACGATCTCTACTGGCTGATCGGTCTCCTCGAAGGTGAGGGCACCTTCGTCGCTGGGCCGCCATCGGCACCCGGAAGTCCGATCGTCAGTGTGGTGATGACCGACCGCGACGTTGTCGAGCGTGTCGGCGTACTTCTCGAGCGAAGCATTGTGCCGCTACCTCCGCGGAAGCTTCATTACAAGCCGCCGTATATGACGCAAATCAAAGGCGCGCCCGCGGTCGAGCTCATGCGCGTTGCTCGCCCGCTCTTGGGCGAATTCCGGAAGCCGCAGATCGATCACGCGATAGCCACGTGGCATGGCAAGCCCTCACGCTGGAGACGCCCCGTAGCAACATGCAGCGTCGCGGGCTGCGATCGACGCGGTGCGCGCCGTGGTTTGTGCAAGCGTCACTACAACCGTTGGTGGAAGGCCAAACGCTATGGTCGCCCTACCGAGATCACGCCGGTCGGACCGAGATCGTTCGCGAGTGAACTGCCCGCACTGGACGGGACGATGACCGACGATCTAGCCGTGGCGTGGCTCGCCGGCCTACTTGAGGGCGAAGGCACGTTCGGCCTGAATCGGTCCTCACCAGACAACGCCTACCCCGTGATCAGCCTGCAGATGTGCGACGAGACCGTTGTCTCGCGGGCCGCGGGACTATTAAGCGCGCCAAGCGTTCAGAAGCGTGAACCCACGCGCGATCACTGGAACCCGACGTACGCGGCGGCGATCGTCGGTCATGACGCCGCGGTTTGGATGGAGCGGCTGCGACCGCTGATGGGACGCCGTAGGACCGAGGCGATCGACGCCGCGCTCGCCGCGTATCACCCGATCCGCTTGATCGATGCGCCGCTCAACTGCGTCGTGCCTGGATGCGACAAGCCACACGAGGCGCGCGGACTTTGCCACAAGCACTACATGAGCTGGTCGCGCGACATAGCGGGTGGTAAGGCTCCTCGTGTGATTCCGTTGCGGTGATCGACGCGGGGCTTGGGAAAACGATCTAGGGTTTGTTGCCCCCGCCATTCGCATTCCCACCGTGATCGCCACTGTTTCCACTTCCACCGCCACCGTTGCCGCCATTCCCACCGCCACCTTGGCCGCCGCCGGTATCACCGCCGGTGTTTCCACCACCTCCGCCGGTGCCACCGCCACCGCCCCCAGGTCCCCCGCCACCTCCGCCGGTTCCACCACCGCCGCCGGAGGTGCCTCCACCGCCGGGTGGACTGCCGCCTCCTGTGTTCCCGCCGGTGTTCCCTCCGGTGCTGCCGCCGGTGTTTCCACCACTACCGCCGCCAGCCTTCTGCTTTTCCTGCTCGATCAGCTTCTTCTGTTCTTCAGGTGAGAGGCCACCGACCGGGATCGTCGGCAACTGGACCGGCGGGACGATGCCCGAGCCGCCCTGTCCCTGACCGCCGCCCTGTCCGCCACCCTGGGGTGGTCCAGCGGGACGACCGCCGCCGCTGTTTCCACCGCCCGTGGTTCCACCGCCAGCGTTTCCACCCGTGGTCGCGCCACCACCAGCGTCGCCGCCCTGGTTTCCACCAGTCGTGCCGCCACCCGTGGTGCCGCCCGCATTCCCGCCGCTGTTGTCGTTGGTCGTGCCGCCTGATTGACCGGAGCTGCCCTGGCCCTGATCGGATGTTCCCTGGCCTTGATTCTGGCCTTGACCCTGGCCCGGGTTCGAATCAGTCGAGGACGCTTGACCCTTCTTCAGCTCCACCGACACGCTGCCATTGCCGCTGTTATCGGTGTTGGCGTGGCTCTGCGACGAGTTCGAGGAGCCGTGCTCCGTCACCGTCGTCGTTACCGAGACGTCACCGGTTCCGCTTCTGCGCGAGATGACCTTCATCAGACCGTCAGGAACGTTCGGCAGCGTGATGACGAGCTTTCCGTCCACGACCTGCAGCTGCGCGCCGGGCGTCTGCAGAACGACCTTGCCGTTCTTGTCGATGCCGTTCGCGCGGCCGAGCGTGTCGAGAACGATCGAGTTCTGCTCGTCGATCGTCATCGTGACCTTGCGCTCCGCGTCGGGCGCCTGCTCGGGCGGCGCGGGCGCCTCACCCTTCTTGATCTTCTCGGTCTGACCCGCGTGCACCGCGACCTGTACCTGTTGACCCGGGTTCTGCGGGTCGGGCGCGGAGTGCACGACCGTGCCATCCGTGGTCGTGATCTCCGCCGAGGGCACGCCGTTGTCGAACGTGATCGTGACCATGAACGCGGTGCCGCGCACGGACGCCGTAGATGCCGGCGTCTTCACTTCGTACTTCGAGTTGCCGCTCACCAGACGCGACACGACGTGCCACGTGCGTCCGAGATTCTGCTGCATGACGACGACGGTGCTGCCGTCGGTCTGCGCGCCGACGGATTCGATCACGAGCTCGCTGTCGGGTTCTACGGTGACGGTCGAGCCCTCGAAGTACGTGAGGACCGCGCGCGAGTCGGGACCGGTGCGGATCGTATCGCCGGCCAGGACGATCTCCCCGTCCGTCGCCGCGGCGAACGTGCCGGCCGCCGCATGACGGATCTGGATGTCGCCGGAGATGATGCTGACGGTCGTCGCGGCGCCGAGCGCTCGTCCACCGCCCAGGAATCCACCCGCGCCGAGCGCTATCGCCAGCACGAAGCTGAGAGCAACGACCCCAACAGCAAGACGAAGACGCCTCGCGCTCACCAATCCACTCCCGACCGCACCGACCGGCTTACCCACCACCACCTCGGTACGCTGCAAGGGTAACGGGCAGTACCCCGTACTCGTCTGTTATCCAGACGACCTGGGGGTTGCAGGTAAGTGTCAGCCAGCCAGGCGCCTCAGTCGCGAGGTGGCGAGTACTCGGAGAGAGACACGAGAAACGGCCGTGTTCGGCCGGCCTGGATGGCCAGGGGTTCGCCCAGCCCGGCCTTGGCGAAGACGGCCACCCGTAATCCGTGGAGGCGCTCCGTCCGCCGCTGCCACTCGGTGCCGCACACCGGGCAGACGAAGGGGCCGTCCGGCATGCGCTCGCCGTGCGAGAGCAGGATCTTCGCGCAGCACCGCTCCACGTTCGGCTGGTGCCCGTCCGCGGAGGCCAGGTACGGGAACGACGCCTGCGGCCCCACGCGGGTCCGCCGCGTGAAGAGCCGGCCGTCGCCGCGCCGGTACGTTTCGGGGCCGGTCTTGCTCCACTCCGTCGCGCACTCCGGGCATCGGAACGCCCGATCCGGCTTGTAGAAGCCGCCCCACTCGATGATCCAGTCCTCGCAGCAGTCCGCGAGGATGACGCGCTCCTTCATCGTCCCTCGCCGAGCAGCCAGCACAGCACGGCCTTCTGCGTGTGCAGCCTGTTCTCCGCCTGGTCGAAGACCGCGCTCTGCGGTCCGTCGAGCACCTCGTCGGTGATCTCCTCGCCGCGGTGCGCCGGGAGATCGTGCATCACGATCGCGTCGGCCTTGGCGTTCCGCAGCAGATCGGCGTTCACCTGGTAGCCGGCGAACGCGCGTCGCCGGCGCTCGTACTCCTGCTCCTGCCCCATGCTCGTCCACACGTCGGTGTACACGACGTCCGAGCCGCGCACCGCCGCGACGGGGTCGGTGCCGATCTCGATACCGCCGCCGGTCGTGCGTGCGGCCTTCTCGGCGAGCTCGCGGTAGCGCGGCAGCGGCTCGTATCCGGCGGGGGTCGCGATGCGCAGCGTCGCGCCGCTCTTCGCGACGCAGAGCATGAGCGAGTGCAGCACGTTGTTCCCGTCACCGATGTACGCGACGACGGTGCCGCGCAGATCCGGACCCTTGCGCTCGCGGATCGTGAAGATGTCGGCGAGCCCCTGGCACGGATGCTCGATGTCGGACAGTCCGTTCACGACCGGGATCGACGCGTATCGCGCGAACTCCTCGATCGTCTCGTGCGCGTGCGTGCGCAGCACAACGGCGTCGACCATCCGGCTCACGACGCGCGAGACGTCGGCGACGCTCTCGCGCCGGCCGAGGCCGACCTCCTGAGGCGAGAGATACACGCAGTGACCACCGAGCTCGACCATCGCGACGTCGAACGACAGCCGCGTGCGCAGGCTCGGTTTCTCGAAGATCTGCGCGAGCGTTCGCGAGCGCAGGTGAGGATCGCGCGCGGCACGCCGCGCCTTGAGGTCCGCGGAGCTGTCCAATAGGCGGCGGAGCTCGCCACCGTCGAGCTCGGCGATCGAGACGAAGTGGCGCGCGCGCGCCGCGACCGCCATCAGAGCGCGCGCAGCGCGGGCTTTCGCTTCCCGTCGACGAGATCGACGAGAGCGCGCGCGACACGCTCCGCGTCGTGGCGGATCGTGTCCTCTTTCAGCCAGAGATCGCGCGGACCACTCCACTTGTCGATGATCGGAGCGGTGACCGGCAGGACGCCAAGCGCGCGTATCCGCTCGGTCTCGTCCGGCGTCGCCTCGAGGAGCTCGAGGCCGCGTTCGGCGTAATGAAGCCGCAGGTGCGCCGGCGGCGGATCGTCGTTGACCAGCACCGCGTCGAGACCGGATCCGCCGAGGTAGTCCTGCACCGCCCGTACGTGAGCGGACAGCGACATGCCGTCGGTCTGCCCGGGCTGCCGGGTCGTGTTCGCGACGTAGACGACGAGCCCTTCGGCGTTCGCGATGGCGCGGGCGATCTCAGGCACCAGGAGGCATGCGCAGACCGTCGTATAGAGGCTGCCCGGTCCGAGCGTGATGAGATCGGCCGATGCGATGGCTTCGGCACTGCCCGGCGTCGCGCCGACATCCCCGTCCCTGAGGAACGCGCGCGCGATGGGCGCCTTGCCGGTCGCGCGGACGTTCACCTCTTCCTCGACGATCGTCCCATCCGCGAGCTCCGCGCAGAGGTGCGTGTTGTAGAGGGTGACCGGAAGCACGCGGCCGCGGAGCTTCAGGAGGCGCGAGGCCTCCTCGACCGCGCGAAGGAACGAGCCTTCCTGCTGCGTGAGCGCGGCGAGGAACAGGTTGCCGAAGGCCATGCCATTCAGGTCTTCGCTCTTCTCGGTCTCGAAGCGGTGATTGAAGAGCTTCGCCAGCACCGGGTCGCCCTCCGCCAGGACCGTGAGCGCGTTGCGGATGTCGCCCGGCGCCGGGACGTCGAGCGCGATGCGCACCTTTCCGGTGGAGCGACCCGAGTCGGTCACCGCGATGAGGCCGGTGATGTCCGAGGTGTAGCTGCGCAGACCGGCCATCACCGTTGGCGCGCCCAGACCGCCGCCGACACATACGACCTTCAGGGGTTCCATCGCCTCGAATCTTCGCAGATATGCAGCGAGGCCCGGGCTATGCGCCCGGGCCTCGTGAAGCTCACGCGAGCGGGGGTCTAGTGGCCGAGTGGCGCCCAGTAGACGTGCGTCAGAAGGCGGCGGCCGCCGCCAAGATCCTGCACGTACCAGCTGCCGCGCTCCCGCGACGCGCCGGGCGGCGTCCCGTCCTCGTCGTCGTTCGGTGCGCCGAAGCCCGCACCGGCGCCGGCCCCCGCGGCCCCGACGGTGCTGAAGCTGTCGAGATGCGAGTAGATGAGGGCGAGCTCGTCGTAGTCGTGCTGGTTGGGATGGGTGCTCAGCGTGTCCGCGTCGCTGGTGTTGTGGTAGTAGTCCATGCACGTGTTGAGCGAGATGCCCGACTCGTCCTGATGGCCGAGGCCGAACGTGTGACCGACCTCCTGGCACACCACGTGAAGCTTCTCGGTCGAGTAGTTGTACGCGGCCATCGCGAAGTAGGTGTCGTTCACCTTCACTGCGCCTTGGGTGATGTGCGTACCAGTGATCCAGATCTGCGCGAGGCCGAGCCAGCCGTTCCGTCCATACGAGCCGTTGCAGACCTGCACCGTCCCGCTCGTCGGCCGGCATCGCTTTCCCGTGCCATTGCCCGTCTGGATCGCGGTGTCCATGACCGTCGACTGGCTCCAATCAGCCGAGGCGGTACCGAGATACGGGTCCCAGCTCGCGGAGAGGTTGTCCCCGAGCGGCACGGTGAACGGATTCGCGGTGCGTGCCCAGTGGTATCCACCCCACGAGTGATCGGCGGCTGCTGGGGACGCGGTCGCGGCGAGCGCGACGAGCGTGGCGATGATGAGTCCGACGATGCGGCGCACGGGCATCCCTCCTAAGGCTCCCTTGTCAGTCCGGCGGACGAACAGGACGGCGGAATGATGCCCGAACGAGCGGCCGGGCGTCAGTGCCCCAGATAACGCGACGAGCGCGTCGCTGGTACGGCGCCTGCTCGCTTCCTGAGCCGTGAAGCGCGCAGGCGCGTTCGTTCCGTTCTGGGCGTGGCAGTTCGTCGTCGGCGTCGTCGCGGTGCTGCTCGCCGTCGCGCTCTTCGCCGCCCTGGTCGGAGCGGCCGTCCGCGGTCCGACCACCTTCTTCGACGAGGTCGGGAAGACGGTCGCACGCGTCGCGCCGCAGCCGAGGGCCGACATCCGCAGCGATGCGGAGCTGAAGGCGGTCATCCGGTCGATGCCGGATGGACGGCTGCGGGTCGCGACCATCGTGACCGACCAGGATCGCGTCGTGTTCACGGTGACCGCGGACCGCCCCGCCGTGAAGGCCGCGGTCCAACCGGGCGACGAGCTGCGCATCGGGAAGAGCGGCGAGGTCGAGATCGTCCCGACCGGCGTCCCCGGCCTCATCGACCGGATCCAGCAGGCGGTGGAGGAGCTGCGCCGGTCCTGGTTCGGGCGCTAGAACAACAGCGGGGGCCGCCCAGCGGGCGGCCCCCAACATAAGGGCTACTCGGTCAGCAGCCGCTTATGACCGATCGAACGCCTAGCTCGCCTTGCGCATCTGGTCGAGCGCGCGCCGTGCGACGACCTGCCGCGCCACCAGCTCGCCCTGCCAAGCCTTGCGCCGCTCCATCGCGGACGTGAAGCCACGGTCGTATGCACCGATCGCGAGAAAGCCCACGATCACCACTCCGAGCGCGACGCCGACGATGACACCGACGACGAAGGCATCCATTTCCGGCCCGAGTCCTTTCCCGCCACCTCCGGCGAGCCTGTGACAGGTCAATAAGCAACCAGCGTGCCACCTCGCTCGGCGGCCGATCGGGCCGGGTGGCAGCATCTTCGGGAACGTTGGACGCCGCCATCGAAGCACGCGGGGTACGGAAACGCTTCGGCCCGATCGAGGCGCTGCGAGGTCTCGACCTCACCATCCGTACGGGCGAGATCTACGGTCTCCTCGGTCCCAACGGCTCGGGCAAGACGACCTTCATCCGTTGCGTCGCGGCGCTGCTGCGCCCGGACGACGGAGTGGTCACGGTCCTGGGCGGCCAGGCGCGCGCCGCCGTGGGCGCGGGACGTGTCGGTTACATGACGCAGGCCCCGGCGCTGTACGGCGATCTCTCGGTGGAAGAGAACCTTCGTTTCTTCGGCGCGCTGCAGGGGATGCGCGACGTCGATCGGCGCATCGAGGAGGTGCTCCGCACCGTCGATCTGCTCGAGCGCCGCCGTTCGGTCGTCAACACGCTTTCCGGCGGCTTGCGCACGCGCCTCTCGCTCGCGGCGACCCTACTGCACGGCCCGGCGGTGCTCCTGCTCGACGAGCCGACCGTCGGCATCGATCCGGTCCTGCGGCGCGAGTTCTGGCAGCACTTCCGCGCGCTCGCCGGGCAGGGCGTGACGATCCTCGTCTCGAGTCACGTGATGGACGAGGCGTCGCGCTGTGACCGGCTGGGTCTGATCCGCGGGGGCGTCGTGCTCGCCGAGGGCAGCGCCGACGACCTCATCGCGCGCGCCGGGACCAAGGACCTCGAGAGCGCGTTCCTCGCACTGGCGGAGGAGCGCGCGTGAGCGCCCGCCGTGTCGGCGCCGTCGCCAAGCGGATCGTGCTCGGATTCCGCCGCGATCGACGGTCTCTGGCGCTGCTGATCGTCGCGCCGGTCGTCGTCCTGTCGCTGGTCGGCATGCTGTGGGGCTCGACGCAGAACGTCGTGCCGGAAGTCGCGGTCGCCTCGGACCGGCTCGCGCTGCCGGCCCCGATCGTCGACCGATTCGTGACGTCGAGCGCGATCCACGGCCGACGTACGACGTTCGACGAGGGCGTCGCGCAGCTGCGCGCGGGCCAGGTCGACGCGGTCCTGTGGCTCGAAGGTACGACGCTCCACATCGAGCTCGAGGGGTCCGACCCGCTGCGGAACGGCGGCGTCGGCGCCGCGGTGCAGCGCGCGCTCGGCGATGCGCTCGGCCTCCAGGGGTCGAGCCCGACAGGACCGCGCATCACGATCGACCAGCTGTATGGCGGTCCCGACTACACCATCCTCGATTACTTCGCGCCGGTGCTCGTGGCGTTCTTCGCGTTCTTCTTCATCTTCCTGCTGTCGGCCGTGTCGTTCCTGCGCGAGCGCACCAGCGGAACCCTCGAGCGGCTCATGGCGACGCCGCTTGCCCGCGGCGAGCTCGTGCTCGGCTATCTCGCGGGCTTCGGCGTGTTCGCGCTCCTGCAGGCGCTCGTCATCCTCGCGTTCACGTTCCTCGTGCTGAAGGTGCAGTACCGCGGCAACGTGGCAACGATCTTCATCGTCGAGGCGATCATGGTCATCGGCGCCGTCTCGCTCGGGCTGCTGATCTCCGCGGCCGCGCGCAACGAGCTTCAGGCGGTGCAGTTCGTGCCGATCGTGCTGCTGCCGCAGGTATTCCTCTCCGGGCTCCTCGTTCCTCTCGACCAGCTGCCGAGCTACCTGCGGCCGATCGCCGCGTTCCTTCCGCTCACGTACGCGAACGAGGCGCTGCGCGCGGTGATGATCAAGGGGTACGAGCTGGGCGACCCACTTGTCGTCCGCGACATCGCGATACTCATCGCCTTCGCGCTCATCCTGGCTGCCGGCGCGATCGCGTCCATCAGGCGAGAAGTCGCGTAGCATCCGACCGCGCCATCGGCGCGTTGTCCGGTCCATACGTAAGGAGGACGGCGTTGCGTCTATCCCTGATGCCCAAGCAGAGCGCTTTCTTCGTGCAGTTCGACAAACATGCGACGAATAGCCTCGAAGCCGCGCAGGCGCTCGAGAAGCTCTTCACCGACTTCACCGACGTCGAACGAAAGGTCCGTGACATCCATGCGATCGAGCACTACGGCGACAAGCTGACCCACGAGATCATGAAGAACCTCAACGAGACCTTCGTCACGCCGCTCGATCGCGAAGACATCATTGGGCTCGCGTCGCGCCTCGACGACGTGGCCGACGTCGCCTATGACGTGAGCGAGCTGGTGACGCTCTATAAGGTCCAGCGCGTGCGGCCGCAAGCGCTGCGGCAGGCGACGATCCTCGTCGAGGCCGCCAAGGAAATGGTCGAGATGATCAAGTCTCTAGAAGGCCTGAAGGGACTCGAGGAGCACTGGATCAAGCTCCACACGTTCGAGAACGAGGGCGATCAGGTCTTCCGCGACGCGGTCGGCGACCTCTTCGCGAGCGAGACCAACGCGATCGAGATCATCAAGTGGAAGGACATCCACCAGCTCATCGAGATCGCCATCGACCGCTGTGAGGACGTAGCCAACATCGTCGAGATGATCTCTATCAAGCACAGTTAGAGAACGACGGAGTGGACAATGCGCTGTTCCTCCTCGGGCTGGTCGTCGTCCTGGGGATCATCTTCGAGTTCGTCAACGGCTTCCACGACGCGGCGAACGCGATCGCGACCGTCGTCGCGACCCGGGTCCTCACGCCGGCGCAGGCCATCCTCATGGCGGGCTCGCTCAATCTCGTCGGCGCGCTGTCCGGCGTCGCGGTCGCCAAGACCGTCGGTGCCGGGATCGTGGACTCGAAGGTCGTCACACAGGACCTCGTCGTCGCCGCGCTTCTGGCGGCGATCGCGTGGGACCTCATCACGTTTTACTTCGGGCTGCCCACGTCATCGAGCCACGCCCTCATCTTCGGCGTAATCGGTGCGGCGATGTCCGTGCACGGCCCCGGCGTGGTGATCTTCGATGGGCTGCAGAAGACCAGCTTCGGCATCGTCTACTCGCCGGCACTCGCCCTTTTCGCGGGTTACCTGCTCATGCTCGCTATCTACTGGACGCTTCAGAGGGTCTCGTACCACGCGGTGAATCGCTTCTTCGGAAGAGCGCAGATCCTCTCGAGCGCGTACATGGCGTTCAGCCACGGCGGCAACGATGGCCAGAAGACGATGGGCATCATCGCGCTCGCGCTCTACGCCTTCGGGGGCAACACGGGCGACTTCAACATCCCGGACTGGGTCAAGGTTCTCTGCGCGGTCGCGATCGGCCTCGGCACCGCGACCGGCGGGTGGCGGATCATCAAGACGATGGGCTTGCGTATCACGAACCTCAAGCCCGTCAACGGCTTCGCGGCCGAGACGACCGCTGGTACGGTCATCGAGATCGCGACGCGCCTTGGCATCCCGATCTCGACGACGCATGCGATCTCTGGAGCGATCCTGGGCGTCGGCTCCACAAAGCGGCTCAATGCGGTGCGCTGGGGCATCGCCGGACGCATCGTCACGGCCTGGGTCCTCACGATCCCCGGTTGTTTCATCTTCGGATACGTGAGCGCCCTGCTGCTGCATCTGATCGGGGTGCATCCCTAGTCCTGGGGCTTTCACCCTCGCGGGGGATGACCGATGGGCTCCCCCGCGCCTTACTAACGACGGCATGCAGGACAAGCGAGCACTCACCACCTACGTCCTCCTGGTCGCGGCCGCGGGCGCCGCGGCACTGGCGGCGGCGCTGCCGACGATCCGCCCGGAGGCGATCGACCCGCTGATGCTGGCGATCCTGCTGACCCTGGCGGCGGCGGCGCAGCGCATGCCGGTGTTC